>Ga0157364_1002732_pt1 | contig 16703 bp, 13 predicted proteins | sample AttsexASBM2_FD_111476 | JGI IMG/M metagenome (GOLD analysis project Ga0157364, IMG submission 111476) | Fungus gardens microbial communities from leaf cutter ant in Ribeirão Preto, State of São Paulo, Brazil - Atta sexdens ASBM2 | ecosystem: Host-associated > Fungi > Mycelium > Unclassified ... | reverse complement strand
ATATAAAAAAAAAAAAAAAAAAAAAAAAAAAAAATATATATAATAAAAAAAAAAAATAAAATATAAAAAAAATATATATATATATATATATATATATATATATATATATAAACATAACTTTATAATAATTTTTTATAAAGCAGGAAAACTGCCTTAATTAGTGTATCTAAAAATATGGAATTTTATTTTAAGCGCAACTGCACTTTATAATAGCATTTATGCACAAAAATGTATGAAAGTAATGTAAAAATATGAAATATCTAAAATCATTCCATTTTCCTTCTGACATTTTTGCTATTTAAGTTGCCTTAAATAAATAGCTCTGTCCAATTATGTGAAACTCTCTGCATAAAGTCGTACTGATAAACTTAAATTAATTGGCAACTCTCCTTAGCCTTAGTATACAACGTACAGAGAAATCTATTTAAACTTAACGATATATTAATATTAATAATTAAATAATTTGTATGGATAGCTTAAAATGATGTCTCTTGAAAGCTATCTTTCAAGCTTTTTGTTGGCTTTAATGTCGACTCGTCGCGCAGTTTATGTTTGCACTCTTCGCTTCTTGTACTCTTGACCACACTTTCTCTCGCGGATTTTTTAGAATCATTTCGTTGTAAGCTGGTCCCTCGTTTTCTCGGAGAAGACAATTCCTCTGTTTTCTCAGTGGAGTTATTTGCACTATTCGTGCTGCCAGACGCAATGCCGGAAGTGTCAGATTCTGGTTGATTACCGTCCAAGCAACACAATAAACTATCAGACAAAGTATCGTCATTTAATATATTCAAATCGGATTCCGATTGCTCAAAGTCTCCTGTCCGCGATGTAAAACTGAGATCGACAGGACTGGCGGTTAATACACTTCTTGACAATAGATATTCCCTGAACGTACTCGTTATGGACATTGAACTTTGTTGCATACAGGCACAACAGTTTGCAATAGATTGTATACAGCTATGTTTTTCGAGCGTGTCTAATTTATTTTCTTTATTTTCGACATCTTTTGTATAAGCTAACGCATTGTCTGTACTGCTGTATGTTTGAGATTCCTCTAAAATGGAAGCACAATTATTTATTGTACTAACCATATCTAGATTGGGTCCACGTAAATCGCAATTATTGCTGCCAGTGACGAGATTGCATAAATTTGAAGTTGAAACAATCATTACAGGTTTCCTGGAGCGCGGAGTCATCATAGTTTCCTATTACAAATTAAAAAAATTGATGTATTTTTAGATTTATGTTATATTACAATTTTAATTTGACATTACTTCAATATTTCAGTATTTTTAAATTATATATATATATATATATATATATATATATATATATATTTACATAGAAATATATTATTTTCAATTTACGTACCTGCATGGCTTTCGTCATCTTTGTTGCGCTTTGCGTAATCGGACTCATGCTTCTGTCATTGTTAGTAATAGGAGTCAAGATATAGTCGTTAGTTGCCAAGCTTCGTAATAAGCTTGATGGCGTCGATGTATGAACGGCGTACACATTCCTGAATCTGTTTTTTACTATCGGAGACTGTAAATTATGTGTACATGCATTTTCAGCGTGCGATTCAACATTCAAAGTAGTTTCGGATGATTTTACATTCGAGATACAAGTTTTTGAAGGAAATCTTTTTATATTTGCAACAGATGTGAGGATGGATTCCGAGTTTCGCCGCATGAATTTACTATTGTCCATTAAATTATTATGAGTGGAATACAAGTCAGGTGGCTCACTAAGTGGTCGTGTTAATTTATCAGTATCAGAGTGACTATCCTCATTAATCATTACATTAATTTCTTGTAAACTTGAACTCAAATTAAGTTCTACAGAACCCAAATCCTGTTTTGTATCATGTGTGTTTTTTCCATCCAATTCCTCTTTTGTATCTGTAGATTCATCGATTGATATTATCTTTTTTGTTCTACAACTTGTCAAAGTTTCATTCTTAATGCTATCTATACTATTCGTATATTTGACATGTAAAAGATCGTTATTAATTGTATCACAGTTTTCCATGCTAAGTTCATCATTTGATTTGCTAAGAACCGCTCTTGCCGGAAGAAATGAATCTTCTAATTTCTATACAGGACATGCAAAGAAAAATAGATAAAAGTAATAAACGTGCTATTTTTATACACAAACAAATGAACGTATAATAAAAAATATTCCATAGAAAAACAAAGCTTATAAGGAAACTAACCGTTGACAATATATTTTCTTCACTGCTCGATCTAGTGATATTGCATCCGATATTAATGTCAACGAATTTCTTGTGACCTAGGATTTTCTTTTGAAAGATGTGTTTCTTAATGGAATCTCCAAGACTTTTGGTTTTGCAATTTTTTACGTGCCTGGGTGTACCTTGTCCATTTTCCTTGTTAAATTGTTTTACAAGTCGCCGCTTTTTGGCAGATTCTGGCATGGCTTGTATATGAGCATATAGTTGAGCCAAAGCGGCCTGTGTATCTTGCGTGGAATTAGCTTTCGCTGTTAATTTACGATCGACAAAACTGAATACAGTATGAGCTGTACTAGTTGCATCTGGTACTGACTCGTTTAACTGTAATCGTAAATCTTTTATCATATTGCGTAAGGATAAAACAGAGTATCATTTTAAATTTGAAACTTACATCAGTCTTCTTAGGGCTCAGCAATTTTCTTTCTTGTTCCACCCAATATGCTCTTATATCTGTAGCCAATTTTGGTGGAATCTCAAACATTTCCGTACCTTTTCTAATCATAAATGCAACTAGACAAGATAGATTCTGAGAATTGATATGCAAAGCTTCAGGTGTCAATTTTCGTGGACACAATAAGTGAGGTGTAAAGAGAGTGGCTAGCGTATCACTGTTCATTTTGTTACTATGTTCATAACTCGCTGTCTTGTTCAATAAGGTAACAATAGCTTTCAATAAAATTCTGTTAGGAGGTGGCAAAAGCAGCAATAGCAATTGTAAGGAACTCAATAGTCTTGCATCATTTGATTTTGCATCCAAGCTGCATAATTCTACAAGTAATTTATAGGACCATAGTAAATATATTTTATATATCATAAGTAAAACTATATGCTTTTGTTTGTATTACCAGCAATCTGGCAATGCGCTGGATAATGTAAATCTGTCAAGAGTGGTTCAGACAGTTCTGCCAGAAACGTTTTTAACACAGAAGCACAATCGTGTACACTAAATCTACCATCATCAAGATCTAAAAATACACCTTGAGACATAGCTGTTTTTAAATCCTGTTGCCTTGTTAATTTTCCAGTCCGTCGAAATATTCCCTCTTGTACGATGTCTATAGGATGAAAAGAAAGTTATATTTAATTCCATTCTTGAATTTTCCATTATCTAACATCTACTTACTTTGTTCCTTAGACAGATAATCTATTAGTTGTGTCAAATGATTTATACCATCCTCAGATAACATAACACCTTCTGTACCTTTTTCTAAATTGATTGAAGATTTCGATTTTTTGGTGAAGCTTAGAAGACCCCACTTTTTCAATCTTGCTTTCTCAGTAATACCATCACTGCTAAAGAAGGATCAATCAAGATATTATCAGTGTATGCATATTGTACAATTTGATTATACTTTATATTGATTATATTGATTATACTTTATATTTTATAATAAAGATTTTGTCATAATAGAGAATAATTTATAAATTATCATTTACGATTAATAAGCCAATTATCATAGCCGTTATCGATAAAACATGCAAAATAGGAAACGAAAATTAGATCTTGTTTATCAAAACTGTCTTAATTGTCAATGTCAACGGTATACTAATGCGAAAAATAGGGGTAGTTGCAACGGTATCACTTACTCTTCCGTGTTAAGATCCAGTTCGAAGGACAGATGCATTTTTACGAGCGTATGAAATTGCTCGGGATTCACTTTTCGCATTCTAAAAGCTAACTTTCCATCCACCCCGTCGTTAAAATCTGCCATCGTTGTGTATATGGAAGAACGAGCAATTTAAACGCGCTCCTACATGTTGAATCCAGCAAACGGTAGTGATACCACACATTGATGGTCATAACACCCAAATAAATTAAATGCGAGTCGAGGAGATCATCTAGGGAATTTCGAAGCAGCTCCGCAGCGCGTTAGAAATTTGAGTATATATTATTTGTCCACATCGCTAATTGGCTAATTTAAAATAATAATAATCTCATTGGTAAAGCAGTAAAAAAATACTAGGAACTGGTCGATGTGAGTATCACCGTTTCCTAGAAATTTGTTTTTATCCAGAGATTATTGAATTTCTGGCAGTTGTTGTATGAAGAATCAATAGCTTAGTTTTCACCGAGAATTTAATTCGAATCAGAATGTAAAAACCAACTAACTACAGTCGAGCATTCCTCTGTTACAGTTGAACGACAGGGGAATGCTCAACTATAGTTCAACTAAACAGAACAAGTCTATTATTAGAGATTTCAAGCAACTCGAACAGACCCTATTAACTGAATCGTACCGACACACCCTCTAGTAGTACATAGAAGTTTGTGGCCATTTGTGGCGCGATCACGGGAGACACCTGTGACCACGGCGAAGTATGCAAACGTGGAAGGGATAACATGGCTACCGCCTGGTGACGTTCCGTTCGGTCGTCGTGGTTATCAGATGCTCCGGAAAACATCTGGTGAACGTTCAGCGAACGTACCGCCGATAACGATCTTGTTAAGAGAGTACCCGCGTGTCGAGGGTTACAATCGTACGCGAGTAAGCCATCGTGCAGTGACACCAGCAACATGATGAACATGTGGAAAGTGCGGGAGCTGATGGACAAGGCGTAAGTCCACGCTAACCCCGAGATATCTTGCCTCTAACCTCGCCTTGCCTCTGTTTCTCAGGCACATTTCTGTACTGCGTTTTTCTCGGCTTCTCACATCCAATTCCATAATCCTCGTGCAATTGTGCGAGTTGAAAAATCGTGCGCGATACGCTCCGTGAGGCTCGTCCTCGAGAACGTGTCACGCGCGTCATGTATCACGAGTGAGAACGGATGACGTTACATTTGAAAATCTTCGGAGCGAGAGGAGAGGAGGGAGAGACTCGTAAAACGACGCGAAGATAATTTTATGGCGCGACCTTGAAATTCGATAGGGAGGTACGCGATAAACGATGCGAAAATAATCATGGAATTGATGACGGATGGCATGAGTCTCCCCCTCTTCCTCTCCCCAGCTACTTTTCTCCGATGGGCATATATTTATTTTATCGATACTCTTCGCGAAATTCTCTGCTCCTCCCCGATTTTCAGGGCCTATTCTTTTCCTTGCTTTTCTAATTATTTTCTTTGCATTCGACGTTTAAATAGGATCGAAAAGTAAACTCCTCGCTCAGAATCTAAGAATTAACGTAGCAAAAAATACAGGAGAAATTAATTTTTTAAAACTTCGCGCCACTTCAATATCTTATTTTTCATGCGTTTCGCGCATATCTTTTTACCGAAATTTTTTTTTAACATCGAGATCTCAAAAGCAGAATTCGCTAGCTTATTTTAGTTTGCTTCACTTCCCGCCGAATTATATCCTCTCGATTCGCAATTTCTTACTCAATCATACCCACGATTGATGAAACTCATTTATTGCCTCAAGCACGCGAGAGCTATAGAGAAATTTATTCACGCCATATGACATTCCGATTCTTATCGTTTGTGATTGAATACTCGTTTAGAATTACAAAAGTCTTCGACTCGTATACTCTTTCATATTCTTTCATTCTTCGTATTGGCTTTAAGAGTATGAAGACCATTATTAGTTTTTGCCAATATTTATAAAGATAAGATTCGATAAATGTATTATTATTTAGTTATTAAATTTACATTTATATGCTATTTTGTCGATTTATTTGGAAATATTAACAATAAAAACAATACAATTTTCCTAAGAAAATATAAACTAAGAAAATTTTTAAGTTTATCTTTGTGAAATTTTGTTTCTGTATCCTATCCTATATTTTAATATAAAAGCAAAACTGAATCTTTATATATATATATATATTTGTATTTTGTATAGTTATTTGTTGAAAGTTAAAATTTTATTTAGTTATCAAAATTAAACAACTACTCTGACAATTTATTTACTAAAAATAATACAATTTCTCTGTACAAACTAAAAACATAAATTTATCCTTGCGAAGTTTTTTTTATTTCTATATTCTTTTAATACAAAGCAAAGCTGAATTTCTAGTTATATTTTTATTTTGTGAGTTTGTTTGTTGAAAGCGATTATATAAGTGAAAGTAATAAAGAGAATGTGAGTCTAAAGTTTTATACTAGATGTAATGTACTGACAATAAGTAATTTTTAATATTTTTGAAATATAATAATTGTTAATTTTTTTATTTAACAATTACATCCTCCGGATAAATTTTGGAAATAAAATATTTTTTTTGGAATGTCAAAAGATTAACAGATTGCCATAAAACTGAAAATCAGGGAATTATCAGAGCTATCGAAAATGATTAGAAAAATCATTAGGAAAGTCAAGGAATTTTTCAAAATTTTTTAGAAAATAATTCTAAAAAAATTTAATATACGTACATCACACTTATGTAATTTTGGAATACTATTAATAGAATTATAAATGCAAACAGCGTCAGCAACATTAATAGTAATTGACATTTCTATGTTAAATTGATCTCTCAACAAAATATTTAACGGTTTTCAAGTCAAGACGAAAATATAAAATTTCAAAGTATTGTCGAAGATCAGGAAAAATCATCGATCGAAATTTTATCTGGAAATCAAGAAAAAGTTATGGAATTTTAGAGCCAATTAGGAATTTATGTCAATTTTGTAATAAATTAATAATCATAATTATATTGATATTATATTTATAATAAATTAATTAATAATTAATTTTATTAACTTATTTTTAAATTGTTAAATACGATTGAATATGGAATTTTGCGAAAAATGTTTAGATTAACTTGTAATATAGACATATTTTATAATCTCGTACTTAATTATACTCATCTAAAATGATATGCGGTCAATATAGGTACAGCATTGCATTGAATTAATAAATTAATTAAGTTCGCGAGTAGTTAATTACATTAATTTGCGAACTAATAAACTTGATAAAAATTAATCTCTAATTACGAACCAACATAGTAAGCCGCATGAGGTACTTGCAAAGCTACATAATGGCTTTAAACTGTAATTATTTACGTAATTCACGGCTCTGTGCACTTTTGTTCTCGCATGAATGCGCTTTGTACGTACGCTATGCTGTGTTTGCAGACCAAACTATATAGACAAAAAGAGAGGGAGGGGATCGTTACTGTATCTATACTTAATTATTCTTCATAAAGAGTGTAACGTTAATAATAGAAAGATCATCATTGTAATCTTTTCGTGTTTGCATGATCTACCTGTAAAAGCTAACTGCGATCGAAGATATATATGATACATTTTGTTTCATGTATGCAACATGTACGCGCGATAGATATTACATGGCTTTATCGGTTTCTTTGCGGGAATTATTACTGAGTAATTCGTGATATGACAAATATAATATAACGTTATTACATGTCTTTCTTTAATAACGGATAATTTATGATTTTGCACACGTCACATTTGCACGTGCGAAAAAACATTACAATGAAATACTGCATTTGTAGGACCAATGTCGTAATGAATTATACGGAAACAGAGGCCAAAGTTCGGGAAGCAACTAATGACGATGCATGGGGTCCCACAGGTACGATCTGTGCTTCTGGCAATATAGTTTCATGTTACTTTTTACATGGAACACTGTAAATTAATTGTACGGGATGCATTACTTTTTAAGGGGCAATGATGCAAGAACTGGCTCAGGCCACATTCACATACGAGCAATTTCCAGAAGTGATGTCCATGCTCTGGAAAAGGATGTTGCAAGAGAATAAACGAAATTGGCGACGAACGTACAAGGTACGCGATCGTTTTCCTTGCAATTATTGTATCACATTTAAGAAAAAAAAAACAATAAATTTTATATATGGAAGATATCGAAGGCAGGATCGTTATATGAAATAGTGAACGAAATGCTTATGAATATAAGTGCGTTTTACTTTTCATATTTTATTAGTTTATTTCATTAATTTTTATTTTTTCACAGTCATTGCTTCTTCTTAATTACTTAGTTCGTAATGGCTCGGAACGGGTCGTCACATCGTCACGCGAGCACATCTATGACCTCAGGTCTTTAGAAAATTATACCTGCATCGATGAATTCGGGAAAGATCAAGGAATAAACATTAGACATAAAGTTAGGGAATTAATTGATTTTATCCAAGACGATGATAAACTTAGGGAGGAAAGGAAAAAGGCTAAGAAAAATAAAGATAAATACGTTGGTTTATCGAGCGAAGCGATGGGAATGAGATTTGGAGGTGGTGACAGATGGATGGATAATCCTAAATGGAACAAATCTGGCGTAGAAACGTATAATGACTGGGACAATCGCGGAAAAGGATTTGAGGATGCAAATAACAGGTATTTATCTAATATTCGTGTTTCTTGTTGTATGTGAAAATTAAAAAGAAATGTATAGTTGGGGGAAATTTTTTTTTATCTAAATTTTACGTTTTTATGTTATAGTGACGATGGCGAAAGAGAAGACTCGGATAATGAAACTAGCCCAAAGAAAAGTGGAAGAGAATATAGAGATACGTTGGATAATATAAATCAAATTGGTAAATCTGCTCAAATATCAATACCTTCTACAAATACATCCCCTGCGCGAACAACAAGAACTATAAAAAAAGTAGATCTTGGAGCAGCAGCGAATTATGGAAAAGAGCAATCTAATGTAAGTTACAAGAAATAAGTTTTATTTTGCTATTGTCTCTATGATGTATAATTAAATCTCTATGATGTATAATTAAACATGTAACTATATACTTGATAATTATAAATTAATTTGTACGTATCCTTTTGTTTGCAGAATAGTGCACCGGTACAACAAAATAGCAGTTTATCATCGCCGAAAAATCAACAAAAGACCAAAAATGATATATTAAACGACATTTTTGAATCACAAAATGATAATAATAGACTAGACGATGATGATTTCAATCCACGAGCGAATACTCAATCATTTGCTCAACCGCAAAATGCAAACGCAGATTTTGGCGATTTTACTAGTGCGTTTAATAATTCCGCGACGGTTAAGATGAAAGATAGTAACGATGAATTCGCCGATTTCACGTCTGTTTTTAATAATGTCACTATATCTAATACTCCAAGTCAGACACAATCGCAAATTAATCTAATGGGTGTAACAATACCAACTATAAATAATCCGACAGTGAATAATATGAATAATAGTAATACAATGTACGCCAATACGATGCAAACGGCGGGCACAACGGCATTTACTGGAACCCCCGCTATTCAAAAGACGTCTAATGATTTATTTGATACTTTATCACCACAAGGTCTCAATAATCAAATCACAAATAACAACACAGGTAAAGGATTATGTACGCGTCAGATTATAGAAATAATCGCGCAGAAACTTTGAAGTTTAATTTAACAAGTGATTGTGTGAATTTTTACATATAATTTATTATTGAAAATAATTTCGTATTATTTCTTTTAGTGACATCAAATACGGATCTCTTATCCGACTTGGATAGTTTGAATGCTCCAACTATGAGGTTACCTGATGGGCGAATAAACAGCCCAAATAATTCGAACATTTTCATGGGAATAAACAACACATCTACTGTCAATTATGCAGGTGAGTATATACGCAGTTAAGAAGCGTAATTTGATTAATTTCTTTAATTATACAATTAGCCCAAGTTTTATTAACAATATTTCATTATAACTATAAATTATATATAACATACATAATATTTTTATCATAAGATGCATATATTGTACATATCCCAAGATTAAACCGTATTAAAATATTTCTAAATTGTTGCTCTAACATTATCTAACATTATCAGTTATATTAATTATTAGATATTAAATATAAGAATTTTAAATCGCCGTTGCATGCATGAAAGAAATCCTTGCGTGAAATATATATTCTCGGAGTTTGAAGCTAATGTATTCCCACAAGATAGTCTTTCCTTGCAGCCTGTAAAATCGAAGAAAGCGACGTATCAATCGAGAATCTCTCCAATAATGCCGCCAATCAATTATTGGAAATATTATGTACCATGTGCGATATTAAAAGTTCCGCTGATTTGAAGAGAATAAGATCGTCCATTTCGAACTACATCAGATTTTTACCAGGATCTGTTACTCCTCAAAAATACAGTGGTATTGATTTTGATGCGAAAGTGGATGCTATATTGTATGGAAGAATTTTAGAAGAGATAATCCGTAAATTTGATCGTGATTGGCCACTAAGTGAAGATGGCTTGGATCCCTCGATCGAAAAATTGATAATCATCGACGGTGCAACGATCTTCATGTTATCGGAAGCTTTAAGAGCTTTAATTACTGCTTTAAATGAGTCCAAGAATGAGAAGAAGACTCATGTTATTTCAATGTTATTGAATAATCTATTAAAGAGTGAAGCGATATTTTCGGGGATATTGGATGCATGTAGAGACGAAGTGCGATCTCACATGCAGAAGGAAGAACTTGATCAAACTTTGCAAAATACAATACAAATTTTGATCTCCTTGCCTAGTCGTGTATCAAATAAACTACAGTTAAATACGCCTAAGTCTTATATGCCGCAAGTTTATGTGAAAATACTTTGTTTTCACATATGTTGCGCGATATCGTTTATTAATGAATTATATAAATATGATATTAAACTGAAAACATATGTACTCTCATTTTTAATTAGCAAGATTGTAGTTAGCTTGAAACCATGCGATTTTACATTCTTTGTCGACATTGTAAAAGAATGGTATCTCGAAAACAAAAAGAACGAGCGATGTTTAATCGAAGATATATTTCGCGAATTGGATTCGGCCGCCATTGAATACATAGCTGTTTTATTCTTGAAGCATTGCGATTCTAAACTCGATGTGCGTCCCATTTTCGGAAATTTAATAATGGAACCGAATTGGAAATATATTTTAACAATCAAAATTCCTTTAATGCGTTATTACGAGGACGAGAAACTTCTTATAAACCTGGTTTCTTATCTATCATCTTTTTCGAGTGAAAATAATATTTTATCAGAATTACTTATTAAGCTTTTAGAAATTTGGAGGGATAGAAGTATTTTGAATCACGTATCTGTGGAACAACACAAATACATTACGAAGTTGATTATTTTATCTGTAAAAACTTGTAAAAATCTTTTAAATCGTACTGAAAGAGATCAGTGCCAAAAACTGTTGCTTTCCGGAGTATCTATTCATCTCGAGTGTACAAACATAACTTTAAGAGCGATGGGCATGATGGTCGCCGAGATTTGCATAAATTCTTTATGTAATACCGAAAACGTACCGAAATTGAAGTTCGAATACGATACCATGCCTGCGCAAATATTAGAATTACTTCAATCTCTAAAGGATTTAAATACGCTTGCAACGATTGTACATGTAAAAGAGCAATACCAGCAAGGCGATGATTTAACAATTGGAAACATTGTTTTTGATTCTATGAGTAGCAGGAAGATCTATGAATTAGGCATTGATTGCGATATTTTACCCGCCGTTGAAAATCTGTTAAGTGAAAAAATTGAAGAGAACACACGCCTGTCGAAAACCAGTGTAATAAAAGATAATTTAACGAAAAAGAATGAAACGAATCAACAGGCAAAATCAAATTGCGATGGCAATTCGGATCTGGATAGTGACGATGACTTAGTCCCTTACGATATGAATGATGACAAACCGCTCAGTAAGGTACGCCCGATATACTTACGAGATTTGCGTGATAATTTAACGGATGAACGTACTTTTTCCAATCCTGATGTTTTTTCTGAATCCTTGCTGGTCTGCGAAGAATTAATATTAACACAACTATCGAATGACGATGTATCTTTCGCGATAGAACTCTTACAGCTTCTCGTCACGTTGAAGCAACAGTCTTACTTGGAGAATTTTGAACTTGTGATTTTCAAATGTTGCGTAGCGATTGTAACTGTACGTCCGAAGGAATGCGCCGAGTTTCTTTGTAAAGAGTTCTATGAAGACACTGGAAAGTACTCACTGAGTCATCGCTTATTGTTTCTGGATATATTGGCCGAATCTGCTAGGCAGTTATCAAAAATAGATATCAAAAATGCAGATAACACCGACGTTACTATAGATACGGCGGTTAAAAAGAAACGAATTCCAAGTCGCATATCACTTTTTATCGATACACAAGAAAATAAAAGGCAACAAGTATGGTACAACGAAGACTTCGACATTGATCTAGAAGCATCGAAAGATCAATCTATGAATTGGCAAGAAATTGTCGATAAAAGAATTGCATCGCGTACGAAACGATTTGCACATAACTCTAAATCTCCCAAATTACATATTAATCACTTTGGAAATGTAGCATCTGCATTTTTCTATCCGCTTCTGCACGGCTTTGGCCGTCGTGATATTCTTAAACTTAATGGTTTAAGAATTTATTCAGATCAGGAAAATATTTTATTATTACGTTTCCTGAAAACATTGTCTGTTATAATGTTAGCGGCGCAAAATTGTTCATTGGCATCAAAGATGGGCAAAGAAATATTGGAGCTTTTGTGGACAGTGAGAAATCACGATGAAGCGACTGTGAGACTAGCCGTTACAGAAAATATCGGATCTGTACTTATTGCAGTACCGAAGGATGCTATCATTGATGAATTGTCTGAACCCTTGATGGAAATAAGAGAATGGCTTCTATTATCACAAAACGTCATTAACGGCGAACACGATACAAATTGCAGGGCTTTAAACGCGAAAGTGTTATCTTTCATCAATTTGATTATAAGCTCTACTTTTAAGTGTGTAGATTGATTGAAATTTCAATCAATCATTATAAAATATTGTTATATAGAACTTTTCATTTTTACAGTATTACAATCATTTATATAACTATTATGTATGTAATACATTTCCGCAGAATATATTTTATTTTTAGAATTAATTTATCATTTTTCTGTTTGTGAAAATTGCAAATTACAGAAATGGATTATGTGTGTAATTTAAATACAAAAAGACTTTTGTTATCAATGTAATTTTTAGTTGATACTCGTCTATATATAAAAATTATATATGTTATTCATAAAAAGTGTTTTCCTTAATAAAATTAAAAACATTGAAAGTATTTCATTTTCCATAAAGTGAAATAAGTAAAATGTTTAACACATATATGACTTTATGCGATATAAAAAATCGCTTTGTAGCACAATGTTTAATTAATTTAAATGCTTTATCAATATATAGCATCAAATAAAGTAAATCTATTTTCTACTGTAAATTTTAATAATATTAAACTGTTTTTAAGCTGTATATGCTGGAACATAAAAAAATTTATATGTACTCGTAAATTCTTATACAGATGAGATAATAACTACAATGCATGCTATGAATTAAAATTAGTGTCATATTTAGGATCAGTCGGATTGTCGCCCGTCACGAATCTTCTTCCACCTACAACCATCAATACTAGAAATCAAACATCTAGTAATACGATGTCTTCTACGCAAGTCGGTTCGACTTGGGCTGGTTCGGGATTGAATATCGACCTCGATAATATAATGGGTAGTAAAACAAAACAAACTGGCCCAGCACCGACGATGAACCAATTGGCTAGCAATAGCCCACAACATCAGATCAAAATAGGACGTAAGTAATTCCTTAACGGCCTGTTTGCAGATTGTTATAGGGTTGCTTTTCTATTAAGTACTATATTGATAAAATTGTTTTCTGATTGATAAACTGAGATAGCGTTACGTTCGATAAAACACAATTGTCCTTGTTAATCTTAAATAATTTTTAAATTAACTATTATAGTCTGAACACCGTCTCATTCTTAACTAGAGTATGAATAAGAATAAAATTGTGTATGCCTATAGCAGCAGGAATGGGATATATGTCACCGGTGCAATCTCTACCACAGAATCAGCAGCAGCAACCTAATGCATCGTTCTTTCCTACATTCCAATAAAGGATTATATGTTCAATCTAGAACACAAAGTCTCGAGGCACAATATGCAAAAATTTAAGCTTTACGCAAAAACGTGTCACTATTTATTTCAATTGATTGAAATTAACGATAATAAATCTTACATTTTTCGCCTGAGCTCCAATTTATACAGGGTTCAACGTTAGATGATTATATATAGCGAAATATTTTCTATTAGCGTTCAGCTCTAGGCATAACATGTTTTAGGAGACATTGTATGTCAAAGATGTGTGTTCAGAAGACAATTCGAAAGGATAAATTGAAGCATGTCGGTATTTTGTAATTTTTATTTATATAAGAAGTATCTCGATACTACGATACAAATTCTTAACAATTGGTATTTATATACATAAATATAAAAACGATATCTAGTAAAAGAATACTGTACAATAATAACAAATAACATACAAGCAAATCAATCATTTTTTCTGATTATTACGAGGCAGCTTGGTACAATCTAAGTCTAAACCAATAATTAATGTAAAGGCGACGACAAGCAGCATTCCTGTAACTTGCAAAAAAATGCGTGTAACTTCTGTAATATGCATTATACTACTTGTGTGTTATGCGGGAACAAATTTGGCAGGAATTATTGCCGTATGTGTATTTTATACATAATGTATATTAATCTTGGAAGAATTGGAATTATGCCTTATAGATAAAATGTATCATAAAAATATATTCCATAATATATACATATTATGGAAAAAAAAATTCGGAAGAGCATAATCTAATTAGCATTCACTTTTCATCATGTGTACATTGTCTGGGACATAGACACAATGCGTGAAAAAGTTAATGCTTTTATAATTAAAATAGATTATGAAAAATAACCATTACACTAATATTGTAACTAAAAACGTGTATGTAAAAATGACGGCAGCATAGGAATTGCGAGGAAAAAATGAATCATTAGTGGATATTATTAAGTGCTTCCCTCTTACAATTATTACGGCAGGAGAAATTACGATTATTAATTCTCTTTCGTAGAAAGAAATGTATAGATAGGAAAATATATTTTAGCATTTCTTTTATCATGAAAAGCTGAATTGAATTGAATCTACGCACAAAATCGATATAGAAAAACTATTGTGTACGATTCAACATCAATTCATACGTGATTACAATCCAATATGAATTGTTTAAGGATTCACTAATTACGTAATTTTAATATGAATTAAAAGAAATTATCTTTATTATTACATATGATATTATATAATTATCATAAATTGAGTGACAAAAAATCAACATTTGATTACATCTTACTAACAATGAAATAATGCATATCCTTCAACATAAATGTTTATGGAATTATCATCACATTGTAGGTAATTTTAAACAACAATTAATATATCATTATTGTGTTATACTTGTATAATCCCATTCACATCACTGCTCACGTTGTTATTTTTAATTTAGTTTATCTTTGCTACATGATATTAAGATATTTTAAGTTACATGTCGCATAAATCTTCTATTACGATAAAGAATTTATATTATCAAAATTATGTATGCATCGGATGTATATATATTGATAAAAAAGAGAGAAAAGTGCTTGGCATTTATCTTTCGATTTTTAACAGCAATAAGCAGGCAAAAATTTACAAGTTGAACAACTTTCAAAGTCAGTGGCAAAGCTGGACACATTCTTATACACATGTTATAAGAATGGTTTTTATTATCTATTTCTACAAAAAGTATACAATGTAGTTTAATGTTACGAGATATTGAAGATCTCAGAAGCAATTGATATAATAGAAGCCATTCTGTATAATTATATAGAAAAAAGTATGTGTCGAATAGTTATCCAATTGTTTAGTTTTGCCCTATAAAGTTGACTTCAGGAGATCATACGCTAGAGAGAAACTTTCCCGCGAGTACCAGAGACTGAATTATGTAAAGACAAATCCTTTACATTTTCCATTATTTGAGCATTTTATATGAGGCAAGATGTTTAACAACATAGGCAGGGAGATATATTTTTCAAATATGAAAATATATTGTACAAATATATAAAAAGAGAAAAGTTGTTTTAGTCAATTCAATGCATAGAGAATCATCAACCGATTATTAAGTGTTATTACGAGGGTGTATGTACAGTTTAGTGTTATAAAACCCCTTGTAAAACAAGTTAACACAAATCGCGAGATCGCACCTATTGAAATTTTCTTATAGCTGGCGAATTCTGCAATACTTTGCGCAATATAAATTATTATTCTTCATTTGTATCTCATTCTTGTGTTATTTACGCGTGATAATATTGTTTATGATATTTAAGATTAATTGAATTGATATCATTACAAATTCTCCAAATTTTATAAAATATTAAAAAAAAATTTGAAAATTGAAATTCAGATAAAAATTTATGGCAACGAAATCCTTAATACATTTTGTACAAATGTTTTATTATGTGTAATATTTAAAATTCGTAGAATATACTGATACATATCAATATTAGTCGCGCGTATAAAAATATATATACATATACATATATATATATATACATATACATATACATATACATATATATATATATATATATAATCGAATGTGATGTGTAAAAAATACGAGTTCATAAAATTTATATTTGATCCAATCAACGATT
>Ga0157364_1002731_pt1 | contig 16706 bp, 11 predicted proteins | sample AttsexASBM2_FD_111476 | JGI IMG/M metagenome (GOLD analysis project Ga0157364, IMG submission 111476) | Fungus gardens microbial communities from leaf cutter ant in Ribeirão Preto, State of São Paulo, Brazil - Atta sexdens ASBM2 | ecosystem: Host-associated > Fungi > Mycelium > Unclassified ... | reverse complement strand
GGTCCATGGTTTCCTCACTTTTTTAATCTAATTACTGACATATCTTTAATTTACATGCTCCAATTTTATTTCATAGTGGAAATTTTGTTCACTTTGTAGGTTATCGAACAGTTTCTATTCTTGTGACATCTTCTTATGCAAGGAATTTCTTATCTCCTAATCGACAACAATAGACATCTCGATACTGGATTATGAATATCTGAAGATGGCTAAAAAAGGAATGGAAATATAATTTTAACTCATTAAACAAAAACTCTATATCCAAATATTTTCGCGCCCCAATAATCGTGCTTGACTCGCCATTTTTAATTTACTAATTATTTTTTATCAACATGAGTCTTTAATATATTGATATTACATTACGCTACTGCATTTAGATATTTGATATAAAGCAGCCTTTAACGTTTATACTGATCCAGTGTAGTACGAGCGATCGAATACACCATAACTGATTGATCGTCTAACCGGATCCCCCTTGCACGTCTCGCAATCGTTTGTTCCGCGTTCCATCGTCACTCGATTGTTCTCAATCATGAAGCAGAATCAGTCATCCGTGTCGATCGTGGGTGGATTGCAATACAGCAAGCGCGACCGATCGCTCATGTCGAGGTTAAAGTTCAAGGTTAACGCCAAGACTGCGCCCGACCCGCGCTATAGCGAATAGCAGATCGATACCGGGTGTTATACGGATTCGTCGACGAAGAACCGTGCGATCCAAATCGTGTTGTGGCTCGAGTGAAATAAAATCAAGCTTTACGATCGTCGTTGAAAATTACAGTTTTCTTAACTTGAGAATAATTAATTGAGGTACTTTATATCCCAGCGGCGGAAAGATGTGAATTGTTGTAAAATGTTATTTTGATAGATATTGTTTAATATTTTTCTTTCTTTTTCAATAACTATTTATTAAGAACTTTTAGATACGCAATCCGCAATAGAAAAGCGTTATATTTAAAGCGTTATAATTAAATCTTTATTTTTTTTAGAAATATTGTCACACATAATAAGTTACACGACGTGATTAATTCGTATTAATTTAATGTTCGTTTAACTTCCACTTACTTTTTTCCTGAGAAGAAAGAAAAAAGTTGTAATTAAATCTAAATACTTAATGTTTTCAAATACTAATAAATCGGAAAACAATCAATCATTAGATTGTTAATAAATAATTAGTGATTTTAATTAAAATGTAATTGTTTACGTAATTGTTTACGTAATTGGTAATTAAGGTAATTAATTGGTAATCTAGGTAATTGTTTACGTAAAAAAATCGAGTGACTATTTCCGATTAAAGATCTTAAAAGAATTGGACGGTAAAGTGATTTAAATGCGTTACAAATGCAACAAAGTTTATGTATTAATTCAAACGAACCTGAGATTCAAGCTCGCAGATAAATGCAAGAGATATTCTTATATTTGGCGACTTTACAGAATTGTGAAGAAGCAATCAAATAAAGAATATGAACAAAAATATCTTAAAATGTCGAAGAGTCCAAATCGCCTCTATGTATGTGTTGCGATTAAATTTCTTCGAACGTCACACACACAAAAAAATAAAGGTCGATATGCCTTTTTCACGTCACAGCCAAGAGTGACGTATTATATGCAGTGACGTATTATATGCATTAACAATAAAAGCGATATATTTCTGAAGCCAATGATAGGCGTAATTAAAAGACGAGGATAATCGATAATGTTATTATAGAACGTGCGAGAAAGCGAGTGAACGGTAATATCGTCCTGCGAAACTATCGATCGGTCACGTTAATTCTGGTATCCTGCACAGGTCAACGGCAAAAATATGCCGTGGTTATTGAGAAGGCTATATTTTATGCATGACGCGCGATAGACGCAATCTCTTTCATGCGCCGCCAATGGGATGCAGATTTGGCTACTCGATTGAATCGCCGGTTTAATCGGAATTTATGTTACTGCGAATAATTTATATTACAACTATAAATTCCATTCGTTGAAAAATTTTCCTAAAATAAATGCAATAAATCAAAGATTTTCTTGTATGTATTACACAATTCTTTTAAAAAGTAGATCATGAATATTACTTTGAAAGAAATTTCTTTTAAGTGTCAACATAAGTATTATAGTATAATAAAAACTTAGTAGTAATAAAAATAAGTCTCTCTACATCGTAATTTACATCGCAGCACATACACGTGAATTTTGACTACTTCGCACAATCGAGCCGTGCAAAGTAATACCTCGTTTTCACTCAACATTTGAAAAGAACATTGACATGAAAGGATGATCGCGGATTTTTCCTTCAGGAAACATGACGAGATAGCAGCCATTATCAATTAGATCCAAGTCGGATTCGTTAGATTTTCGATAGATGCAATAGAATACATTTTTACTGAAGTTTTTATCCTTTGAAAGTGAAATCATCATCGCGTTAATGGTTGCAATCCATTTAAATTTAAAAGACGCAAGTTTTACTCTGTGAATGCTGATGAGCAATGTCGTAGATTATTATTAGCATAAATATCGTGACATTTGGGGTCACACATTGATGCCATGAGAAAACGAGGCTTTCATAGACAGCGACGATACACGTCCGCGATTCGTGCGGTGGCATGACTTTGTGCATGTGTGCGACACGCGCACTGAATGTCATCTCGAAGCCATTGATTTTCCACAATGCGAGCCCGCGTGCTGTCTGCGGGACAGCTTATTGAATTTTCAACAATTGCGATATGTATAGCGCCCATAGAAGATGCATGCGATGGACGGCGGCGCGCAACGAGAAGTCATCGGGCTGGCTGTCGCTATTCAAGTAGATTTGAGTAGAAAACATGCTTACACACACACATACACACACACACACACACACACACACGCGCGCGCGCGCGTATGTATATATATGATAGATTCACTGAATCGTTCAAAAAGCGCAATGGTAAACAGTATTATATGTATGACGTGTGCTGTATCGCGTGTTTCTTAATAAATTTGGAGCGATGCCAATTTAAATAATTCAACATTTCCTAATGTGTTCGTAAGTATACAATTTCCATATCTATTGAAATCTGTCTAACTTTATTTTCAAGTAGTAATCAATTTTTATCTGTTTTACTATAAAAAAAAGTTATATAATAATTTTTTGGATACTTTCGATTATCTTGGAAAATAAGTTTCTACATTTTCTATTTTTATTATCTCAATAGAGAAAAACGAAGATGCAACCATAATAATATCTATTTCTATCAATACAGATCAGTAACTTTAGTGTCGATTTAACTTGCTTTTTAGTTCTAAAAATTAGAGAAAAAAAAATAGAGAAAAATAAATCAAAATTAAAGTTAATTTACAATGATAGAAACGAACGTAAGTGGTGTAAAGTTGAACTTCTCGATCGGAGTCGAATTTAATGCGCGAGGCACGAGGCGTCGAGCGAAGTGTAAAATTTCGCGAAGCACGTGGGTATTCAATCGCGCGATACAGACCGCGATACGCGACTAGAGAAGTCATTGCGCCTGTCGTTACTCCGCACGGGTTCAAGTATAGCACGTGACGACACTCGCTCTGATCATCGAGGCGACGTTCAAAAGCGCGACGTGACAACTCGCATTTCTGGCTGACGGCGGATGCTTCTTGGCATGGCGAAATAAACGCGAGGCTAATGGCAAGATCTGAACGTGTCTCGGCGGCTGCGATGATTGTCAGCAATGCAGTGCAGTGCAGTGCAGTGCAGTGCAGGGCAGTGCGGAGACTCCGAATAGTGTTCCATTTTCCTGCGTTTCTTTTTTTACATCTTTTCAGAGACATTAATTACAGTTAAAACTATACCTGTTGAAAATTTCATGAAATTTAAAATATTTTTAAGTTAGACAAAATTTAAACTTAATTTCATGACATTACATTAAATTTGATGTATTTATAATTGAAAAATATTGTTAGAAATGTAACAACGAGCTTCCTTTACATGTAAATTATGAATGAAATTAAAAATAATGAATGATTTAAATGAAAATTTATGAAATTTAATGTACTTTTTATAAAATTTTATGTACATTAAATTTCATAAATTTAATATACACATTCATTACACATTTAAGTAACTACTGTAATATAATTTTCAGTTAAATCATTCGTTATTTTTTCATTCATAGTCTGCACGAGAACTTCATTTATTTGTAAAGAAAGCTTATGGTTACATTTCTATAGTGTAAGTTCTACAGTGTTCTATTTAAAGTACATAGCGAGAAAAATGAATGTCTTAGTTTAATAAAAATTCTGATTATTTTGGCCGAACTTATGACAAACTTTTATCTCTAATAAAAAATATCAAAGATATATAAAGTAAAAAATACATTATACGGATCGAAATAATTCGTTGCTCGTAATCGAGGATTAAAGCAAGAGTACAGATCCTTCTCTCTAAATTCTTTGGAGTAGAATCTTACTCTGAAGAGTGAAAATTCTGTCACTCTTGAAAAAGAGTAGAATTTTCAACATTTAAGAGTGAGATTTCACTCTTTACATAGAGGTGCCACTCTAAAGAATTTAGAGAGTAGACAAATAACAGATCAGTTTCCATTCACGCCTCTTGCCCTCCGCGGATCGCCGCTACAATTTCGTGACCACTGGCCGATCGTTCCGCCGTTAAATTTAGTCGCGGGATTATTTCGAGATTACTTCCGCGTGGACGTGCCATGATCGAAAAGAGAAAGAGAGCGAGACAGAGAGAGAGAGAGAGAGAGAGAGAGAGAGAGAAAGAGAAAAGGGTTCACCGTCTCTCGCGTTAAGCTAACCGCGCGCGGCCCGTCGACCCAGGCAAGGCCACCGTACAGCTGAAGCCGTCGTTTATCGATCTCTCGCGATGCCGTCGAGGGCGGTCACCGCCGTCGCCACCACCGCCGCCACCACCACCGCGGTATCACCACCGCCAACACCCCCGCTACCACCGACTTCCGTCGCCGTCGAAATACAGCTTTCGCGCGATCATTCGGGAAGGTCGCGAAAACGCCTCCCGAAGGACGGCCGGGATGCACTCTCGCTCTCCCGGCCGCCGTCGCCGCCGCCACTGCAATCGACTGCGGTGTGTAAACAGAATCGCCGACGGCCGCGGTGCAGCGGTGCAGGGATACCCATTGGCACACTGCACTGCACTGTGGCGACTGGGCGCGCTTATCGATCGTTACGACGACGCCTCCGATAATCGTAACGCGTCGGGCGCGAGGCGGTAACCCTTTAAATACGGATTAACTTGCGCCCGAGAAGAATTGCAAAGGCGACGTCCAGGGTTGTCTCACAATTTCCTCACAATTCTGTAACTTTTTCCTGATTTTCAAACGAAATTTCATAATTTTCCCTGGCTTTCGATAATTTTAAACTTTTTTTTGTATTTTCGTTCTCACTCGGAAATCGTTATTTTGTGGAAAATCAATTTAACATAGCAATATAAATTACTAAAATGCATATGGTGATGTGATGTACGTATATTATATTAAACTTTTTTAAACCCAAGTATTTTAATCGTTCAGAAAATTTTGCAAAATTCTCTAACTTTTCTTTAATTTCCCTGACAATTCTCTGATTTCCTTAATTTCCAATTTTATGACAACGCTGGCTATGCAATATTTATGAAGTGAAGAAAAGATTAAGCTTGAAGAGAAAAAGAGATCAGTTTGATTTATGAAAACGATATGAACAGCAACGAAAAATTTCTCTTAGTAAATCTAATTAATGGAAATAAATATAACTGTTTTTTTTTCACTCGTTACATTCGTTTTTTTCACTCGTTACATTTCGTTTTTACTTCGAACAATTAATATAATACTTCAAGGAAAATTTCTACTAATATTACAAGCAATAAGTTATCTGCAACAGTTAACTAAAAGTTTTTAAAAATTGATTTAATGTATTAGTGTTAACATATAATTTATATACTGAAGAAGAAAACGGAGGACCAAAACATTTGTGAATCTTAATTGAATAAAACGAAATGAATGTACACTTAAACATCTAGTGCTGGGCCTCATAAGCATTGCTCTTTATCGATTTATTTTCCTTAGAGCCTGGATGCCATTATCTTTTGAAAAATGTCTAATCAAACTTAAAAAGATTTTCGCTAATTGACCGATCGTTTCTTGATTCTAAACTTGGCAAAAAAAGGAAAAGCAACTGTGATGAGAAATATAAAGTAATGAAATGTCAAATGTATAAAATAAGAAAAGATACTAATTTTTTAAATATTTCGAGAAAATAAGTTACTTGAGATAGTTAATTACAAGTTCTCAAAAATTTCTAATTAAATCTGAAAAGATTCTTTCACTGTCTGATAGTTTCATAAATTTCTAATGTTGACATTCACAGAATCCTGACTTATAAAATTCTAATAATCATAACAACGACAGAATGATGCAAAAAACATAATTTAAAAATACAAACAATGACAAAATTACAGCGAGAGAGCTGCATATTCCACAGAACGCTCTGCCAAGTTTAGTATCAAGAATTTACTTGCCGTGTCACACAGCGAAGTTCTCTGGCGTGCAGCAGCAACAGAAGGGTTAACCAACTTAACGAAGCCTTCGCCTTGCGGCGTGCATACGCGCTGTGTCGTCAGCGACGAAAATAAGCAACACGAAACGTGCAACGTCCGAGCGAACGAGGAGTTCGTGGCCAGCCAGCGCGAAGATTTGGCAGCGTAAGAAGCCAAAGCGACGCGCGGAGTCCGCGCGAGTTTTGAAGCCAATCCGCTCGTCTCGCCTCGTCTCGCCTCGCCCATGCCACGTCCCGCCACGCTCACGCTCGGAGCAACAACAAATCGCGTTCGCTGCACCGAGAGAAAGAGAGCGAGTTAGCTTCTCGAGGTCTTCTCGAATGTCGAGAAATGCGGGCGAATGTATAAACACGCGCCCTTCCTGTGAGATTTTTCCCGTCGGTAGTGGCGACAGGGCGGACCATTGCGCTTTTTCCATACGTATTACACACAAGCACACATCCACTTCGCCCTCTAATCTTGAGCCAGAGACACCTGAGACCCCCGATGAGAATTTCGTCACGCGAAACCGATCGTCGATCCCGAGGAATAGTCGGCGCGTTTCTTCCTTTCCCGACGCCGCGCCGTCGCGCCGCACGAGAACGCGGAAAGTAAACGTCACGCACTGGCTGATGCACTCGGAGGAGAGCACGAGGGAAGAGAGAAGGAGAAAGAGAGAGAAGAGATGAGAATTCGTGACGCATCGGACGCGCGACCCGGTCACTAGTACGAGAGCGAAGGCTCCGAGTGAAAGAGGAGAAGAAAGAGGCACAGTGAAGGAATGAGTGAACGAGGAGAAAGGTAAGAATGAGAGGAAAGAAAGAGAGAGAAAGAGAGAGGTGAGAGTAAACCGTAGTTACATACGGTACATGGGAGAGAGAAAGAGAACGAGAGAAAAAAGAAAGAGAGAGAGAGAGAGAGAGAAAGGAGAGAGCGATGATACCTTTCGCGCGTTCCCGAGCGACCCGATTCACCGACTGACTGACTCAATGACTGACTGACTGACTGACTGACTCGGAGATGCACGGCGCTAAAGGCGACTGAGTGCCAGCCGGCCGGTCTGGCTCTCGTTGCATGTGAGCGTGCAGTCTCGGGAGACGAGAGGGGGAGAGACTGGGACGGGTGGAGAGTGGCCAGGAGAGCGGAGGGGCGAGACGAGGACGAGAGGACGCGAGGAGGAGTCGGCGAACGAGGCGAGTCGACGAGGAGGGGAGCGAAAAGAGGGGCCAGGGGAGGATGGAGTGCAACAAAGTCCCGCCCGGCGGCTAACGCTCTGCTTCTTCCACTTGCACTTTTGTTGCGCGCTACGAGAGAGGACCAGGGAGAGAACGAGAGAGAGAGAGAGAGAGAAAAGACGCGAATGAACGAACGATGTTCCGGTCGATCGTTTCTCTCGGACGGCCTCGGCAGCTGCGGGATTCTTTATCGATAATTATAATGCGAGAGCATCGCGCGGTTCCTCCGATATCGCGGAAGCTGATTCCGATGAGCGATCGCGATCGCGACCGAACGAAATTCCAGCCGACAGATGAGAGAAGGTGGAGATGAACGAGGCTTTTATTTTTGCGAACAATTTAAAAGATATTAAAATTTTCGATAATGGAATATATGGAGTATACAGAGCTTGCAATTTTATACGAAGGCACGCACGTACATTTTACAGCGGGGTTGAGTCGTGCGAGGTGTAATTCCTGTAAGAGGCGGATATTCCATTCTTTTCGGTAACCGCAAGGCAATTTTGAGAGTATCGAAAGATGGAACTGTCGGGTTCCTTTCACTATCCCATGTGTATGCACGCGACTCATTAGACGATGGTTATTATCGTAAACGACAGACGGTCTTAATGACTTATTGAACACGACTCGCGTCTACGGAGAGACCCAGCTGACGATTGCGGTAATAAAAAGGAAAAAAAATCACCGCCGCGACGGAATCCGCAGCGAGACTCAAGCGAAGTGCCCCTCCCCTCCCCTCCCCCCCTCTCTCTTCTACCGAGAATCCGCGATGGATTTACGAGCCAAGTTCATTCGTTCGCCGCAACTCGCCGGCCGTTGCGAATCGATGAAAACGTGCACCACGACGACGACGACGACGACGACGACGACGACGACGACGACGACGACGACGACGACGACGACGACGACGACGACGACGCCGTCGATGATGACGTGACGGCGTTGACGATGATGGAAATACAAACTCGTCGCTCGAGGTCTCGCCAAGTGAGTCTCTCGGATGCCGCGGCGAAGGACGAAGAGGAATGAAAGAATCCGATGGAACTAAAAGGCAGAGGAAGACAGAAAGAGAGATAGTGAAAGATAAAGATTACCAGACGACGGCGGGAAAGAGAAAAGGACGGACGAAGCGAGCGGAAAGAAGCCGCCCGATAGAACTTGTGCCGCCACTGCGAAGCTTAGGAGTCAAGTTCTAGTGCACGGCCGAAACGGGAGAGTCGACCGCTTCCCCTCTCTCGGCTCTGCCCGCCCCACACCGAGCTAACCCAGTCGGAGGGAGGGGGGGTCCGGGAGTGGAGGAAGCGGCGTCTGAGAAGTGGTGGGAAACACGGGGAAATAAACGGTGGTAGGAAAGGTAGATGGACGGACAGACGGGGGAGCTTTGCACGGCGCACTCTGCAATGTCGAGCGTGCGCGAGCCACCACGAAAGCCTTCCTCTCTCCTGCACTGGGATTCTACCAGGTGTGACCGAAATTTGCGCCACGTCGGAGCGAGCGTGCGGGTAATAGGGAATGCCGATAAGGGGGTACGGGTAAGAGAGGGGGAGGTCGCGGGCGAACGCGCAAGCGTGTGTACGTGCGTACTCGTACACGAGGGTGGGGTGAGGTGGGGTAGGGGAGGGGGGAAGGGGGTGGGACACGCGTGCGTGTGAGGGAACGTTCGATCGGAGTCAGAGAGATGTGTTTTTCGTCCCCTTCCATCCCCCTCGTCCTTCCTCGGGCGGTCGGTAGACGGCCTGGTGAACGCCGAACGTTGCGATTAGAGCATATAGATGCGCATGCAGATGCATTCGCGAAATAATTTTGGCGGACGGACTACGCTTTTATCGGGGACGTAAGTCCGCATAGCGGAGTGAGAAGTACGGGATGCGGTGTTAATTTTAGACGTTGTTGCGAATAGTCGGGCGCGATCGATGAAAATAGCCGACGAGAGATTCGCGTAATGAGATTCGGGTCGATTCGGGTCGATGCGGATGAGAATCTCGCGGATACGACGGTACTTCCTCGGAGAAGTACACTTTAACCCTCTAATGCCCATTTTTACCGATGTAGATTATAATCTTTAATCTTAGTTTGATTTACTTTTTATCTTCTTCTAATTCTAAGAATTAGAAAAGGATGGAGAGTATAATGGAGAAGTTAAACCGAGATTGAGATTAATTTGCAGTTGGAAATAATGAAATTTCATTATATAGAAATGAATTATATAGAAATGAATATAAAACTTTTTCATTACTTGGTTAACTTTGTGGTTTAGATTTATCCTCACATAACGCAATGATAATGTAAAACCTGTGTCTCTCCAGCTATGATTATCCACTAAACTAATAGTTTTTTGTAGCGATAACCTTACAAATTATTTACGGAATCAGTTTAGTGATTAATCAGATAGAAAAATACAAAAATACAAATTTTATATTATCATCAAGTTAAGCATGAACATCTGAATGAACACGAGTTAATCGAGCAAATGAAAAAACCGAATCTAAGTATGGTGGATTTTTAATGATATTTTTGAAATTTCCATAGATATTTTCTTCGAAGAAAATTACGCGATTAAGCTTGCGGGTTATCTCCGTGTCTTGATTACACATTAAATGCTAACATTTCGTAAACATTGCAGGTCACTTCATCAGGACGAGAAGCAACCTGATACATTCATCAAATTACTCCTCGCCTTGATCCAGTGAACTGCAATATTCACGAAACATTGGCATTTAATGATACATCAGGACATGGAGATAACTTGTAAAACATAACTTCCTCCTTGAAGTACAAGAGATTTTCAGAACATATTTAGGAAGGTGGAGTCGAATCAGACTCCACCTTCCTAAATATGTTCTGAATGCTCTATTTTATTTAATTTACAAAATAGATAAAAAAATAATAACATAAAACTTCTTCAATTCTTCTTGTGTTTATTTATATAGATTTAAAAAAATACAATAAAGTTTACTAAGGCATGCTTTCCGTTTAAAATACATAGTCGACACAAGTGTCGCTCTATTGTTATTCAATGCAAAGAAGAATAGAACGACATTTGTGTTGATTGAGGTCATCTAAGAAAAAAAGCAGTTTAAATTTAAATAACTTGAATTGGAAATTGTAAAAACTCACAGAAAAATATTATCGGGCATTAAGACTCGTCTTGACCGAATATGACTGTTCTTTATTCATTTGTCAATAATTGTAATAAAATAAAACTTTGACTGCGAAACTATGGGATCACTTCTGATTCCTTTCCTATTACTTTAATATCGACAAATATGAACTAGGAATACGATAGTCGAACTTTAATTTTGCGGAACGTTCAATGCAGATAGTATTTAGATATGCGACGTGTTATTAGCAACAAACATGTACATACATACATACGGGTATCATTTGTACACACAATAAGACGTGATTACGGTGGTAAATTTAAAAAAAAAAAAAAAAAGTTTTCAAGATCACTATGCCGGCCAATTACGAAACATACGCTGTTCCATTAACGGATTATTCGGAAGCGGGATGCGGGCTCGTATGAGACGTCGGTATTGCGCTACGTGGAATAATCCAGCGTAAATGACACATTTATGTATACATGGCAGTTCTAATTTGGATTAATTTTCGTTACAGAAATAAACCGTAGCCGTAATATATGTGTAACGCTCTCTCCTCTCGCTATTTCCTTCTCACACTAAAAAAATGTACATTAAAACAATATACTAAATTTTAATAAATATTTATTCAGACATACACTAGGGAGTAATTAAGTAAATAAATAAATATTTACTTAATAAAAAAAATAATTTAAATTAAATTAATGAGTCTTGTATTAAATAAATATATTTTACATTGTATTAAGTAAATATTTATTTAGTACTATTCAAATAAATATCTTTTAGAATTTAGTATGTTTTTCCAGTACTTTCATCCTTACGTCAAAGGAAAAACTTATAAAAAAACCATTTCTTCTCGATAATACGTAACACGTCTGCTACAGAAACACGGCCATTCATACCGCGCGTCCAGACTGAACATAAATAATTCTTAGAAAAAAAGCAACGCGCACTCACGCTCTCGAACATTCTCTTATGCTTCGTACCTTTACAAAGGCAAATAGCAAATATCCTTTAACATGTAAATCCCACTATCTTCGCTGGATCATTCATGTTTCTTTAAAATCCTCTCAACTTAGTAGTAACAATTTTATATCTTTACAAAACGACGGGTCTTCTAACAATGACTTACAGAAAAAACGTGTATGCTCGGTGCACTTCTTTTTCTAATTATCTGTTTATGCAATCCGCCGTTTTCTTTACAATTCCGATTGTTTACGAAAGCTCGACGAACATCACGATAAAGAACGATAAACACGATAAAGAACTCGGTTTCGCTCGCGATTACTTCTGCTATCTATGTTAGAATTATTTTTGCATTCGGTCGAAAAGGGAGAAGTTTCGCAGATGTGGACCGCATCGCAGCGAGCAACCTGCGCCGCACCTGTTTCGACGCCGTCGATAGGTTCGCCATGGCAACATCCTAGGCACGCCCGCTGTCCTCACGGCGAGAGAGAGAGAGAAAGAGAGAGAGAGAGAGAGCTCGTTTTTGAGGAAGCCTCCCGAAGCCGCTGTAACGCGCCCGACAGAAACCTGTATTCGCGAGTAACGCGCATCGGCCGACGAGTTATCTACGTTATTTGCATAAAAAATAGGTTCGGCGAACCGCCGTGATACGCAGGAAATCGCGAGATAACCTGTGAGGCTCTCCAACAACCATATACTCGAAAGGGAACAGGCAACCGTGGGAATTTTATGAATTAAAAATTCTCAACGTTGAGAAATTTTGAAAACGTCGAGAATGTCTTCGAGTCTAAATAAACATTTATTACAAGAATAGAATTTATACTCCGATATGATATCGCATTTGCATAGAGAGAACAACTTTATTGAAGTATCTAAAAATTTAGCTACACTGTTAGATATCAAAGCAATCTAATCCCTCGAGTTAAATAACATTTTATTTGTCAAAATGTAAATTAATCAATTTCTGTTAGCATAAAAGTTAACATAAAAGTGAACATCGTTCATATTAATACATGTAGTAAATAATAAATTAAATTTGAGTCAAATTTAATGTATTTCCTTGAATCAAATTAACGATGTATTAAGTACAAGTAGTGGCGACCTATAGAAATGATTAAAAATAACTCAAATTGGATATAACTTGACATGAATTTAATGGTGATAAGATCTGATAAAGATCTGAAAATTTCTTGGACCATCAAAATAATTATGTATAAAGTTCAAGCATAATGAGCAAAAAATTTGAACATTCTAGCCTGAAATGTTCTACATAAATAATAATTATTTTGATAGACCAATAAAATTCTTTTCAGATCTGTATCTACCTATAAATAATCATTGTCAGAGAGATACTGACCGAGCAAATAATCTCGCAGATCAGATAACAATATTGAGATAATAATAACAATATTCGCCGCAGATTTCTGAGATACGCTTGGTAAAAGCGTCCGCGTGACGGTCATATTAGTACGAGGCAAGTGTATGTTATGATACTGATCCGAAGACAGGCATGCCGGGCCGTGGAGGGTTGAGGAAGTTGGTCGGTTTTTGCATCGTCGATGGCAGGCCAGTGTGCCTTTGGCCCATATGCCGGCGAACCAGCCGACCAACCACACCACGACACATCTACTACGGCCATCACGCGAGGAAACACACACCCTGGCATTCAGCCGTCGTCGCCACCACCACCGTCATCAGCACGCTTTATTTGTGCACGCTCGTGTATGTGTAGCTCGCTTGCAAGTGGTCGTCAAGGTTAGCCACCTACTCGCCGCTTGTGGGCCTCTGCACTCTCTGGTGCATGCCGAGCTGTCTTTTCAGCTTTAAAGTTTATTACGTGTTCGCGAAGGAACATCGGTCGCACGTAGTCGTCGCCGTATGGCTTTATAAAGGCAGACTGTCGCGTACGAGATTATATTTAACTCGTGTATACAGGCAGTTGTTGTTCCGCGTGCGTCGACCTTGTTTTTGCGAAATTCTGGGTCGCCATCTCTCTGCACCACGGCGGTTCCCTTATCTGCGATATGCGGCATTACATACGACTCGTTATCGCCAGGAGAAATGTTAAGTAGCGAAGGTCAAATTGATCTTCGGTTTATCGTCGTCATTTAATTTAAGCATTGTTCTCCATTATCCCGTTCCGTTAAATTCCACCTCTGCGGAATAAACATTTGGACTTTCGAAAGAGCTTTGAATTAACTTTGCATCATGATTGATATTACAAGCGATAATTTAAAAGATCAAAAAATACATAAAAAGATTCTTTCATAAATTCCTGCAATACTTTGCATATATAGGTACTTCTGCAATTTAATTTTCGGACACAAATTCAACAACAAATTAGTGAATGTATTAAAGAGAAGTTTCATTAGAGTTTCGTAGAGTAAATTAAGCTAAGACGATTTGTAAAAAAAATTAATAAATACAAAGGCAATATTAAGAATTGCACAGAAAAAATATAATCTTAGGAATTTCAAAATTCTTTAGATCCCTGCATTTATCACATTGCATTTATGAAATACTTCTACAATTTAATTTTCTAAATGCAAGTTAGTGAAATGTTAAATACAAGTTTCATTCATAGAGAATAGATGCAATTAATAGGCGAAATATAAACCTGTGGCAGATCGATACATGAATAAATATATGTAGAAATGCAACAAGCTTAATATTCTCTCCAACTCCTGTATACATCAACAAACGCAACAAGCTTAATACAATTCTCTCCTATGTATATTCTATACATTTATCTCGATGCAGCGCGCGTAATTTTCGGTAGCATCGTACAGGCCGATTGATGCGCGGATCGTGAACTGCATACACGAGAAAATGCATGCCGGTCGCTGCCAGTTTTTTTTGCGAGCGCAGCAGTAGGACGAGAAAAGGTTAACTGGACTCGCCGATATTCCGTTTACATTCTTCGTTGGAACTGGTTTTCGCCAGGCATCATCGTCGTCGTCGTCGTCGTCCTCACGTCGCCGTCAATTCTATGTGGTCCCTAGAGAGCGAGATCGGCCGAGAAACCGGCGCGAACAAAAGCGAAATCCGGGAATTCCGCACAACCGGACAACAAATCCGGGCGCACAAAACGCACTCTGAATACATCACGCGTTGCAGCTTCATCTCCCTATGCACTCCGAAATTCGGATCGATATTCAAATGACAGGCGTGCTTTCTTCCGATCGTCGCACAATGAATCGCGTGAGTATTAAATATCAGGTCGGTCTGGATCATCGAGTACTCGGGGTTTCAGTCTGAGCATCGTGTTTCTTCCAATATATAGATATATATATATGTATAGCTTATGCATTATGATAGTATTGAGTGCCGTGTCTCGCTACAAAGTGCATAAACGAGTCCTCGCATCTCGATGCACCACCAGTATTCAAGCCATTCGGAAACTCACTCTGCATTCAGAGAAAAACGTAATGACAGCATTCAAAGAAAAACGCAGGTAACAGTCTCATAAAAGTGACAACTGTGCAAAAATTAATACACCTCTTTAGTTGAATAAATTATTAATAATTATAAAATAACTATAAAACAATTTAATTATATACATTAATTAGGACACGTTTAATGAAATTATGTAAAAAAATCCCTGAGAAATAGTTTCTAGATAGGTTTTGTACAAAATTCCAAGTAAGATTAGACAATTTTTTTTTATGCAACTTTGAAATAAATTGGAATGCAAGCAACGCAAACTATATATTGAAAATTAATAAAAGATAAAGACTGTATCTATCTAAGACTTTATCGTTTTCTCAATTAGAGCCGCGAAATAGAAAAGACTTACTAGAAAAAAATATGAGTTACTTTATTTAGCTGTGAGTATTGTCTTGAACTTAATTTTTTTACATAGAATTTTGTAATTATGTGTATGCTATACTTATTGCTAAGTGATTGTCAACATTTTGTATAATCAAGAAAAAATCGTCAAAGCAATCATTTTTCAGACAGAAATTAAAATTTAAAAAGTAAAATTCTAAAAATTTTACTAAAATAAATAAAATAAATAAAATTTTATGAAAATCCTGATTTTGAAGAATAAAAAAGGAATCTCGTAAAAATTCCAGGTAACAAACGTCTTAATTAATTTTATAAAATTATTTTTGTAAAACTTGTATAATAGTCACTTTTACAATTATTACTATGTTTGTTAATTGTCAGGGTTGCTACAGAAAATTTAAAAATTCCCTGATTTTTCCAGGTATTCTAGATAAAAATTTCCATGACCAATATAAAGTATGTAAAAATTTTAACATTTAGAAGCAAGGATTTTAAAAAAGTTAGCTTGTATTATTAAAAACGCAAACGAAGCTTAGTAGCATAAAATTTTAAGGACAAATTCAAGCCAAAAAAAATTAATTAATATGGAAAAAAGAATGCAATTACGACGAAAAAGAACGATCAAATAAAATATAAATTTTAATTATTTTTTAAAAATCATTTAAAGTGCATGAGTTTTGAACATGTTTGACTATAAACGTCAGATGTAATACTTAAAAAAATTCTAGAAATTATTTAGAATAGGAGCAGTTAAGGGAATTGTGAGCAAAGTTCAAAATTCCAGTCTCTTTTATATTTTCTCCTGGCTTTTTCCGTGACTAATTTTAATTTCCCTGACTTTTCCCGATTTTCCAGATCTGTGCAATTTTCCAATCCTGTTATTTGAATGTAAAAAGACACAATCAGCGTAAGATACTTTGTACTAACGATTGTGGCAGACATCCCGATGCAAATTTTTCTTTCTCGCGTTTTGATCTCGACTAAATAATTCTCAAGTAAAGTTTTCAGGCAACGCAGGTACGAAAAAGAATGATAATTTAGCGGCATTTTACATAGACAAAGCTCGTAATTCTCAACGAAAAAGTTACGAGCCTCGCGGAAACTTGCAATATCGCG
>Ga0157364_1002730_pt1 | contig 16710 bp, 9 predicted proteins | sample AttsexASBM2_FD_111476 | JGI IMG/M metagenome (GOLD analysis project Ga0157364, IMG submission 111476) | Fungus gardens microbial communities from leaf cutter ant in Ribeirão Preto, State of São Paulo, Brazil - Atta sexdens ASBM2 | ecosystem: Host-associated > Fungi > Mycelium > Unclassified ... | reverse complement strand
GTATTATGCAAGAATATGTGCTCTCGCCTTTAAGCCTTAAGAAATTAATCAGTCATAGTTGAATGTGAGAATAATAATTAAGTCAATTTTTTAAATTAGCTTAAAGTTTATTATATCTATTGTATCTCGAGAATTTATGCGTTATGCAAGAATCATCTGCCCTAACAGCCGATTCATTATTCTCTCGGTGCCATACGTCGTCCGTAGCGTACACTTCTGTTTACGTGACATCAGCGTTAGCTCATTCCTGCAACCGACAATTTTATTTAACAGTGACAAGAATATTCCCGCGGCTGCAAGCGCGCTCCCTTAATTAATCGCGCGCGATGCGTGCGCGCACAAAATAGAAAGGCGCGTCTGTCGAGCTGGGAAAAATACCGCGGACAGAGGGAAAAAGTCCTCAGCTCTGAACTATGAGCTGCGGATATACGGCTGACCCGTTTCATCCCTACGATCCACTCACCCCAATCTTTCGTTGTGTACGTACATTGGATATTGCCGTCTCTCGTTGCGGTGACGGGATTAATCTTAAGGGCAGTTACTCAGTCGTGTAGACTCCGACACTCATGTAGACACTGGCATTTATTAGCACAGGTCAATGCTTCAAATCGCTACCGGCACGGCGGAGTTGCGCTCCACTCGCACATACATTCGCGTACATACGTACGTATACGTTCTTATAGACAAGGTCGTTCCGTGACCTATCCGTTAGACTGAGTATTAAAAAAGGAACTGTCAAACCCCGGCAGATTGTAATACTCGATCCGTTTTACTTATCCGCGTTAGCTAAATCCGTAATGCGTTTGCGGAATACGACCTTTATAAATAATTGATGGGAAAGTCGATAGGCGCGCCATACAGGTTATAACAAAAGAACATAATGCGCGAATTAAATTTTCTTTGACGAAAATTCAATTTTAGCTCGCGCACGTGTGACATATCGAAGGTAATTACCGCGGGCGTGCGGTTGATTTTACATCGCGCAACCTATATGTCTATTTAAATCTTATTAAGCGTAATCGATCAGAGTAATTATGTGCGTAGTCCGATAATTCGCGCTTTAATACCCGTAAGTACATTAGTGCAGGGTGTTTATTATCTGGGAAAACCTAGAATTTATATAAGGGATTTCTTTTCTATTTTTGAAAATGAAGGATATTTATGAAATTTTATCGGTACACTCAGGAAAATTTTAGGAATTCTACTTTTAAATTTTAAATTCTGTCTTTTTCTTATTAAAACATCATCGGATTATTTTTTTTCTTGATAAAATGTTGACAATTGATTAGCAATAAGTCCGCGTATATTCACGTACACTCTTGTGCGTATAATAAGTTTTTATAAAAGAAATCACGGTAACAAGAAGAATAAAGTAATTTACGGATACTATATTGTAGTTAAGCTTACACCGTCCTATATAGATTTCGCGATCTCAGTTGTAAATGATGAATCCCAGCAAACACCAATTAATAGTAATATAACGGATAGTTATAATTCCTCCTTCAATAATATAACTGTCATGTATATATGTATTGTATTACAATTATATTGTTGAGTGAGAAATTACAATTAACAGTTACATTATTATTAGTTTATTGAGATACATCTTATCAAATATTATCTTATCAAATCCTTATCTTCTATTAATTTCCAATTTATAGTTTGTGTTGCTTGCACTCCAATTTTATTTCAAAGTTTCATTAAAAAGATCTCTAATCTTGGAATTTTTAATAAAAATACTTAGAAAATATTCAGAAATTTTCAAAGAATTTTTTAACAAGATTTCAGTAAATCTGTGATGTATATAATTTTTTATAGCAAAAATAGTAAAATAATTGCACAAAGGGATAATTAATGATAAATCTTCTGCTGATTACAGCAATTTATTTTACATGTTCCACAAATCTTGTGATTTTTAAAATCAGACTCAGGTTGTTCAAACGTAATAATAATAAATATAGATATTATTATTTATTTCTTTTAAAGACTTGTGACTCTATAATCTTTTCTTTGCTTTTTCTGTTGCAGTGAAGAAGGCGCGGTTCATCTGCGAGGACGGTTCGTATATGGGAAGAATAGAGAAAATTACGATTGGAAAATTCACTCATTTGATCCATTGATTTGTTTCCTAATTATTCTTTTCTGAATACCGAACGATATACGAGCGAAATATTAACACGTGTGGAACCGGGCAAAATTCAAAATTGGGATTGAAACAAGCCACAGAACCGAGGTCTTTATTCACGCTTCGCTTCTAAAGTCTGCGAACAATTTATTGCACTTCGCGATTGGAATAGTGCCAAGTTTCGGATTATGCGATTGCTCAAGCAGAATATCGTGACGTTCCGATTATACCGAAATAATTTTTCCGTGTGGAGATGTAATGTATTCCCGTGTGAAGATCATAAATATATCGAATTTAAATAAATCTAAAATGATATACATTTGAAAACTTTCTATAATTTTTCGAAAAATTCTTTAAGGGGGGAAAAATAAATCGATAATTTCAATAGCGTTCGGAAAAACTTTGAATTTATGTCATTCATCGCATCATTCAATATTTCCTACGATGACGAATGTAATCTTGACAGTCTTCACTTGTATACTCATATTATGTCTTTTTTAAATATTCATTCGCATATCATGTATGTCGTTATACAGAATGGACTTATGAAGACCATTATTTCACGCAATTGTCGCAAGTATTGAAAAGCGTAACGATAACGTCCTCGCTCGCGAATAAATGCTTGTAGTTTTAAGAATTTATTTACTCAATGTTCTGACTGTACATTCATTCATATCGTTCATTTGCTTATAACGACATAACTAAAAATTGTTTTCTTGCAGAAAAAGAATTGAAATATGAAAAAAAAAAATATTTTAATATATATCGAATGTACTCTTATTTTTTTACAATCAGTATTAGTTATTACATCAAAATTTTTCAAAATGAATTTCTTAATAATATTACTCAATAATATTACTTCTTGAAATTCATTTTTAATATTTAAGACATTGAAATTTATTTTCTGAAAAATTTTATTTTTTATTATTGCTTGGCAATGCGATACTAACTTCTCTCCTATCGAGAATACATTTAGTTTTATCAAAATTGATCACACGTTTTTACATTCACTGTAGTATCTCTCATCCTAAAAACGCGAATATCTTGAAGTTTATTCTCATCACGCAAACGACATTTGACTTGTTCCATATCTGGTAGCTTATCAGGTCAAGAGAGAGCTGCACGTTATTTTCACTAAGATCTATTTATTACCGCGTCTAATTTTTTATTAATAATTCTCTCTTTTCTGAGCTCAGTGGTTGAATGTTACCGAGGTGAATCGTGGAATGCGAGCATATTTCGTCAGTCGCTTCGGAGACAATTTTCGTGGCTCGTAAAGTAAAATGTCGGGGGTGACGCGCACTATTGTGCGCCCGAACATCGTGTCGCGGGTCGTAAAATCTCGCCCATGCTTTTTGCGCGACTTATCGAAGGCAGCTGAGAGCGTGTACTGAAAGTACCTAAGGTGTGGGCGGATCTTATTGGAGTTTAACAGTTCGTCCCCCTTCGTGCACCCATTCTTGAACACATAAAACGCGCGAGGATGTCATCAGGATCGGTCTTAAATTGCGAACAAAACGATCTCATTCGCTGATATAGGTTTATAGGGAATTAAAATTACGATATTTTTTTTTCTGTCAAAACGTAATTTATCTGCTTCAAGCGAGTTCAATAAAAATGATAAATGTAACGTACTTTCAATCAAGATATTTAATATGTTTCATCGTTATGAATGTGATTTAATTTAACAACGTATTTCGCTCGTATATTGAGGTATTCGTTCTTGTAACGTACATCATATTTTGGTCGACTAAAAAATAGATTATCGAATTTCAGCGGATCAGTTCAACTCCTACGTAACGTTAAAGCTGCAAAACGTGAAGTCAACGACAGTTACTGTGAAAGGGGCCAATCCATGCTGGGAACAAGACTTTCTTTTGTAAGTTATCGATAATTAATTTTACGGGAAAGTTAGGCGCAGCTTGAAAAATCTATTAAAAATGTTGTTTAATTAAACGAGCGTTTACCAACAATTCGAAAATTTTCTGCACCGTTACTATGGCGTTACACACTTCGAAAACATTGCGAACTATCGCGTGCGCGTCGGCACTAAAATATCTAGGACAACCGGTAATTTGTGCGCATCTAGAGGAATCTGAATCTACTAATCATACGCTTATTTAACGGGACTCTATCTTACCGAAATGAATTAAACGAAATAAATCTTGTCCGTCGACCAAATTTGCTGAGCGAAGGATTGCAAATATTATCAATAAAATTATGGAGGAAAAAAACGTGCTTCTTTTTCATGACTCGATATTATCAATTCTTAGCTTAACTCCTTTTGTTTGAGATGAGATCCTCGGTCCATTACAGTCTTTGTTTTTCAAATGGGTTAAATAGATTATTAAAAAAAAAAGTAATATAAAGGAGAGCTAAAGTAAAATTGGCTTGTGGATTAAAAAGGATTGTCTTGTTGTGTAATGCCGACGGATGTTACTACACAGAAAGTATATCATTCTTGATCTTGGCTCGCTTACGCAGCATTTGACGCCAGTGAATTCTTCGCTAAAGTCTCGCTGTTAAATTTCGTTTAATCTACTTTGTTACTGAAAGCATAGCTGTTTACTTCACGAAGTAATATTTCTTTCGTGGTCTCGCAAAAGGTTAATGGAACTTGTTTGTTACGCAGCGAAACGAATGACATGAATGCCGGGCTCGTGGTGGAGGTATGGTGCAAGGGATTCTTGTGGGACCGCTTTCTGGGCTACTACTACATTCCACTATCAGAGGTGTCCTACATGAACGAGGTAACGAGAAATCAGTGCAACTTAAGCCGTACGGCAGAGGTACAGGATCGACAATCTGAACAGTCCGATATGTGTGACACCAACAGTAATACACAGCCAGACATCGTCACTGACACGGTACACTAACGCAATACATTCGCCATACACTGCAGTATTATTACACTCGCTCACATTTTGCAACATCAAAGCAATTAAAATATTCAAAGTGATTGAAACAGCGACCAGCAGTTTCGATGAAACTGCTGTTTACTGCCTCGCGATGACGATAACAAATGCTTTTTGCGATTCATTATAACTCGATACAACCGATGAGAGCCGTTTAGCTTCGTTTATTTTTTTATCATCGTGAAGTAGAGATCGATTATTTTTTAAGGAAACGTTATCGTACACCAATTACGGTTTACGAGCATTTCTTAAGCATCCTCTGCACGTAATGATCTTTCCCAGAATTTGCTCATTTCTCCATTAGATACGCTTACCTTTCAGCCCTTTCTTCGTCTTTAGCAGCATCTTACGCGAAATGAAATTCGTCGAGTATTTGCTCATCGAACGTGAACCAAAACTAATTACTATTTGGCACGTTATTCAGGATCGTTGGTTTGGTGGAAGATACGGTCTACCATGATACAAATGCTAAATCTTTGGTCAATTAATAAAATTCTTTCTTCTGATTGATCGATCAACTGTTTCAAAACATTCGTGAGACTTTAATCGCACCCTAAGTGGATTATTTTCGGCAACACATTATTATTCAGCAAATATCCGTCATAGCTTTCTATTATCGCCGATGTGAAAATTTTATGTGATCTTTTGATTTTCCTTTATAAAGTGCAATAAATTCGGAAACGATGAGTAAGCTATAAACAGAGAAAATATGACACTATCAATCGAGTCATGTTTGATGCGTAATCGATCGTGAGGCCTGTATATTATATGTCACGCGTGTCTAAATTGAATTTGCGAAGGTGACGTAACGATGACCTATACTAATGTCGCCTAATTCATTGTGTGTTTTCACGAACTCAATCATGCGCAAATGTAGAGTACTCGAAGAATACGGTGATTAACGACAGCGCGTAATTTACGTCGCTGACGTGAGCAAGCATCGCAGTTGCGATAGCGGAGATGATGATTTATCTCTTTCTCTCTCTCTCTCTCTCTCTCTCTCTCTCTCTCTCTTTGATATACATTTACAGTGCATATTGCGTTCATAATTAGCGTACATAATTAGATATTAATAGCAGCCACGAGGGACCCAATTTCTCTTATCGCCGCTTCCATCGGGCGTGCTCTCAGACTCTCGAAATGTAAGTTACCGGAACTTGGGGATGTCGATTCACGTAACACAAATTACATTTCACTTGGCGACTCATACGATAAATTGGTTGTACTTGGATCTTCTCCGGTCTGGTTTTCAATATAAGTATAATAGTGAAAGATTTGAGAAAAATTAAGATTCTTTTCTTGTACTACTACGGCATGCCTTTTGAGGTTTACGGTCCTACCGTAAGGTAGGAGATTTCTTCTTTTCCTACGATCTCGTTTCTTTTATCTTTCTGCCTTCGTTTGTGAAGCACGGTTGACTGCACTTCTGCATGGCGACAAAAGTGAATTTTCGCTAATTAAATTGGCCGAATGCCTCATCTCAAAGTTGCAGAAATGAAGAAATGCAAGGTATTCATTCAGCAAAATCACCCTTTCCTTAGCGAGAATAATAACTCTTTGGAGCGTTCAGTCATTCTTTTAAATGACTAGACAGGAGTCACTCATGCGCAACTCGGAAACGAAGAAGCAATTCCTTTTCTTTTATTTCTCTTTCTTGGTTGTTATTCAAATTCCTCGAAGAGAGTGCCTTAAAGTTGATTTCCCGTTGTCCTCTTCGTGGCAGGACATCTCATTATTAATAAATCGGATTTAAACTCTTTTTTACGGAAAGATATTCTCCAGTATTAATATGCGCGACAGTTTTCTAAGTCGTTTCATTAAAATTAATATTTAGCGAAATTGTATTTTTAATGAGTGTTAATAATTTGTGGAAGAATATTAAAAGAAATACGGTTAATATATGTATATTATATTTATATACTTATACAGACACAAGTAAAGAAAAACGACTAAAGTCAGATCTATACTTGTTTGTTTCTTCCGCGCGAAATATATCTGCAGCATCTTTCGAAAAAACGAACAATTCAAATAAGATTATACTACAAATATTAAACAATTTTATTATGTGTGAGAGAATACAGTTCCATTTTTGCATCCATTGACTAACGCTATTTCTCGTGAGTATCTCAAACTGTCCTTTTTACATCCGAAAGATTACAGAGTTCAACGTCGTGTTTGTGATCACATAACTTTTCTCTCTCAATGAAAATTCTAGTAGAAAGAATGCAAAGGAAAATTTGCTTTCCGATAAAAGATAATCTCTTTGCTAAAGATTTAAATTCGCATTCGTATGATCTTTCTACGAACAAGGTCGAAATCACGCCCGTCGTTCTCGACCACGACATCGCCATCGCCAATACCTGGATCCTCATCCGCTTGTGACGTCACTTGGCGCACGGCCAAATCTCGACGCTCAATGAAACGTTCGGGGTAGCCGAGTCTTCAAGTGGGCGACGTGGTCTACATGGGTTTACGACGACACTACGCTGCGTGCACACACATATAAGCGGGCTTTAGGAAAGGCAGTGACCTTGACGAAATATTCAGCTGATTTTCGCCCTTCTTCTTTGCTCAGGAAGAAGCCTAACACATTTACGCGATACTCGAGAAGAGAGACTCCTCGCGTTAACGTTCTCCCATTCGCACTCGCGAAATAAAATATTTTGCGTGACAATTTTATATTCTTTATACCCGTATCCATTACATTTTCGCTTCCCCGTGAAATACTACGTTATTCTTTGGTACGAGAGCAGAAGTTGATGACCGTGTGATCTATGATCTGCAACCGTGAGCACAAAAGCGAGCACAAAAGCGCGCACAAGTCGTCATTTATCCCACGACAAGAGATGTGTTAAGGCATTCTCGCTCGGCAAAGTTCTTTCGCTCGACTTTCTGCTTTAAACCGCACGATTGCGGCAACAATGGGTGAATCCACAAATCACGCTGTAAATTGTTCCTCCATGTTTCTGGACGAGCGATCGACGAATCACGCGCTCCCAGTAGCGGTGACATTCGCGGAGATAAAGCGTCGATGCGGAAGGGAGAAAAAGAAATGGTAAATGTATGCGCGCACATGTGTAAAAAGTACAAAAGAGGCGAGAAAGAGACAACGTGGGTGCGAGGAGAGTGAGAATAGATGAAAGATGACGAATGGAAGAGATGATGAAGATGATATGTAACCGTATGCTCGACGATAGCGGTGACAAGTGAAAAACGTGACGAAGTGAAGTAAACGAGCCTCGAAGTACCAATGAGGTCAGATTACTTCGCCTTCGTGTTGCGGAGAAGACTATCTGGGTCAGCCGTGGCTTAAAATATTCATAAAACTGCACGCGATGTCTAATACGGCCCGATTCGATTGGAAATATATCTGCCGAGTTTAAAATAATTTCGGCCTGACGCCAGAAACATCGGAGACACAGATTGTAATTCGCTACGGACGATGATGTCTTATTGTCTCGTACCCGACAGCGTCGAGTACGCCCGTTCGTTCGTGTGCTACTGACAGCATCTCTGTTAACGGACATTTTCGTACAATCTCTTGTCTCTTCTCCTGTGTCATCGCGGTCGCGATCAAGTACTATCTACATATAGCAACGAAATTCCGCAAAGGTACAGCACGTGGAAGATTTCCACGTCGACGAGTTTTCCAACAGCTAAATTTCGGTAGCTGATTCAACACTCGCGAACACTCATCTCGTGTCTTGACTTTAATTCATGAGACTCTGATTAATAGCGAGTCGCGAGTCCGTTTCGTCCTTCCGGTTTTATACGACTCTGTCCGAGGGAAAGATGGATTTCCTCGTTTGAATTGGACCTTTGCTCCACAAACGATTTATTTTTCGTGATTTGCATTTTCATTACCGATTCGAATCTTTTTCTTTGTCTCTCTTCTTTTAGTTATTTTTCTATTGTATTTGCCTATTTATCTATTTATTCTATTTCACTGATAGTCATGACAATGAAACAAACCTAGATTCTTCTCTATCTCAGTTTTAACGGACCCTGGAAAATCAATTGATGGTTCGTTTAAGTGGCTCCTTGGCATTTTCCGCAATAACCTAGACGAGAAAACAAGAACGAAACTACTTCTTTCGATTTATTTAATAGCGGCGGCAGCAAAGAGTCCTGCACTCTTATCAGCTGCGCGTTTAACGTAAGAGAAGTAACATCCGGAACTACGATGGCTCGAGAACCGGCTGATGGGAAACGGATCCCTAGGATCACCTTCGTGATCCATGGAAAATTTCAGTCTGATGGACGGCTGATACAGGGAAGAAGAGTGAGAAAAGAGGAAAACCTCATGGAAGCAAGAAGGAATCGATCGATCGCACGGGCTATCTATGTTCTTACCTCTTTCTTTCCTTCAGCTCTTCTCCTTTGCTGGCTCTCTCTTTCTCTCTCTCTCTCTCTCTCTCTCTCTCTCTCTCTCTCTGGAATAGTGATTCTAGTCCTATTGAAATCACGTCACGATCATAGACACGTGGTCGAGTATTCTCGTGTTAGGAACAAAACGAGGGGATACCATCCAGGGAAGTTAGGACATTTCGGCAGGATTGAGGCGAGTTATTTGCTCTTGACTAGTGACTCGTGAGACCTTGGTAGTGGATGTAGTCGATCGCTTTGTTGACCTGAAGAATTGACGAGCAGCAATTGTCGACAATTCTGAGAATCGTGTCGGGAAATCAAGCGGCCGCACCGGTCGGCCCGGAGACGACTTTTATCGGCTCCCCTTGCGTTCTCGTGGGCGGAAAAATCGAAGCATATACCCATCGACGCGTGGGACACGTTATGCGCTGGCACTATCGAATGAACGGCTGTTTCGAACCGCCTGTCTAGTTATATAAACATGCGACGTAATAAAGCGCGACAGAAATAAATCGCTGGTATTAATCCTGTTGCGCGTAGGATCATTTGGCAGGGGTGATTGGATATTAAATAAATTTATTGTCATGAGCGAGTTAAACGTGTTGTTATTGCTTGCGAAACGACGCCGTGTTTATTACTATTGAGGTTCTTGAAAAGCGAGAGGCACGATTTCATTAAATTTTTTTTAATTGATTCAGCTAAAGGACAATTAGTACTCTCTGTCATTCATTGATATTAATTCTTTTAATTTGTTTAAGCGTAGTAGTGTTTAGTTGTAGTCATATAATTGTCATGTATCTCGAGCGAAATAATACTCGCCTGTAAATGCAGCCGTCATTCCAAACGGTTTAAGACAAATCCTCAGCCGTCCGTAACAAATGCGCTTGTAAGTAAACGCGCGAACAATGCTGTTAGTGCGTTTAAGTTCTGATGAACACGTTATATATATGTCTTGTTTGAACAGATATACCTACTATAGTTCAATCTGCCATATTCACAATTATGTGGCTCGTATCCTAATATTATCTTGCTTGACTATCAGTTCTGTTAAATTCATAAATTATACTGAATTTAGTTATTTTTAGTTACTTCTATAGATTGCCATTACTCTTCCCCAATATGTCATTAATTTAATTAAAAGTTGATGAAGTTCACTAACACGCATCGGAAGAAAATGTATTAAATTTGTCTCAAGTTTATTATTTACTATTGTATACATTAATATGAAACATAGTTTACTTAAAACCTAACCACAGAAATAGATCGATTTATACATTGTTCTTTGATATCAAACAGTATATCATTGACTTGTATTTCGATATATGCAATATTAAAAATATTAATAAATCGATAATTCACACTGTTAAATTCATAATGTCAAATTATACTCAATTTGAGTAACTTTTAATCATTTTATATAAGTTGTGACTGCTATTCAATATATCATTAATTTAGCTGAAATGGAGTTAAATAATTTATTTCAAGAGAATGTATCAAATTTGACTCAAACTTTATTATTTACTAGCACATACGTTGTAATATGGACGTTGTTTTAGAACTACAATAATGAATTGATTTACATTTTGACATACATGGAAGTTAAAAATAATAAAATGTTATTTAACTCAAGAAACTGAATTACCATTGTTCCTTTGATATTTAACAGTGCACTTTAATATATAGATTTTTTAGTACTGGCAATATATCTGAACCCATTCTTGTGGACTAAAGTTTTCTCAATCGTGATCGGTATAATCGGGCAGTTCGCGGATTGTGAGCGACGCAGAAGCTAACTGAATTTTCACCGCTACAAGAAAGCTTAAAACTTTTAGTTGTCCTTGTCCTTTCTCCGACGTTACCGTAAACCCGCTATTTCTCACCAAACAACTGAAAATCGTTGAATTCCACGCTGCCTCTTGATGTGCGAGTATTTCTGCCGACTGGTGGAGAGTCATTGTGCCATCGGATGCTTAATTACGCGGGTGTCGTGTCCTACTCGCGAACGCTCGTCAACTCCATCTCCGTAACGATCACCAACTTCAACGACGCTATCATTGCGCCGGCAATTTTCTTTTTATCGTGAGATTAAGAAGCAAGACCTCGTCAACGTAAGTGCGTTGGACACGGAGAAGACGATGTAAAAGAAAGAGACACAAAACGAACTATTAGCGGACGCGTCATGCACACGTGGCTGGCGCAGAAACGTGGTTTGATGATGCATTTCTCTGCAGTCTCTTGCTATTTGTCACGTGGAGAAAATAAATCGTCCCACGTGATAATTTCCGGGGAAAGAATGATCGATGCGACAAAATACGATAGCTTAGGATAAAATGGGAAGTGACATGTGCAATTACACGTTCATTAATCTCTAAAAAAAGAGTCTGATAATAGCTATTAGTGAATGATATAATTCCAATCGAATGTTTAAACAAAAGATAAATGTGCTTTTCCAAATATTTATCAAACGATATTATTATGTAATACTTATTGGAATATTTAGAAAATTAAAATTATTTTTTATTGCGTTAACGAACGTGATTGGAATTATTTTACTCATTTGGCAGCTATTACCAATTTTTTCAATGTACGCTCTTCTTTTCGAACGAATAAAAAAATTATTTTGCTCGATGTATTGTAAAAAAAAGAGCGATTTTTTTTCCGTGTCGGCTCTATCAGTAATGAAAGTCGATAAATTGCGTGAAAATTCGTTTTCTCCGTTCTAATATCGTTGAGAAATCATATCCTTCTCTCGGTGCTGGATAGAAGCGCATATTGAGCCGTCATAAGTGATAACGATCGATCGACAGCGCGACCATCTTCTCGCTAGAGACGTGAATACGTCTCTACTTTCTTATCCTTTTCTATGTGATAGATACGTTAATTAGACTGGGTTGCGAGAAAAGAGATTGAAATCAGAAAGGTAGGGGCGATTGGTGCGTCACAGTTCTCGTCTCTAACCTAATTCGACTCTCCCCCGCAGTAGCACCATAATAGGGCGGAATTAACTGGAACGAACGACCACACAGTACTCCTGAACTGCTATCTTTCTTATTTTAACACCATTAACGGCGAAACTATCCGTGGTATCTTTCCGTATCTATGCTTTATCAACGCAAAAAATTTTAACTTTCCTCATAATAATGAAAAATTCATTTGTCGCGCTGTCCATTAAAATTGCGGGTTCTCACGAGGAAATATATCCGAGAGAAGAATTTATATTTTACATGCGACATTTACGTGACACGGGAAGAAGAAAGATTCGTGCCAGTAGGTGAATATAAATTGACACTCCGATCTCTGTTATGTATAACGAACAAAGGGTGAATTTCTGTTGCCATCGATGTTTTCGTACGTCGACCGATGGATGTTCGCTTTGGTCTTTAATGGTCTATTGATTTCCAAAGGCAAAATGCAACCTACCCCTAATAATAGCCGATTATATCTTAGCATCGTGTCCGACCAATTGAGATCACAAGCCGGAATAATCTTCTACAATTTCCACTCTTTGCCATTTACGTATCGATTGCAAAAATATCGCATCGTTGCCGTTATTTTCCATGCCACAAATGAGGACAGAATGACCAGGATTACAATCTCGTTTATAATAATGCCTATTGCTGCGTCAGCGATATTCACTACGAAATTGATGATGCTATGCAGACGTATATATACAACATAATGCGTTCAAGAGAAAATCGGTTTATCTAGCCAACTGATATCTAGCAACAGTAAAGTTTAAGTGACGTAATTTGGCAATGAGAGAGTATCTGTTTCAATGTTTTCTTCGCATCATTGAAATTTGGCCACAACTTCTTTTCCACGCGGATCGTAATTCTCTTCGAATTTTGCGGAACAAACAGATCTATCCGAGACATAGCGCCGCCGCAGGATTTGTATCTTGTTTTCGAGAAAATACTTTTTCGCCGCCAGACATAGTGCAATCCCAGTGTTTTCCTCGTCTCTGTCGATATCGGCTGCGTGGCACGTAAAGCGTGTTTGTGAAGTAAAGTTACTTGCGTTAAATCATCATCGAAAGTGCGGATAAGTCGGTCGCTCGTTTTTCTCGTGAGTTTAAATTATGCCTTCGTCAACTTGTTAAAGACATTTTACAACTAGGATTGCGAAACTTGGGAATAATTTATAAACTAATCGTCCACCAGCCACAACTTTTTCGATTGAGAAAGTCACATCATGATACAGAACAGTTCGATGTATCATCCTGTGATTGGGGAAAAAGTTTTTATTTTTCGGAAAAGATCGCGCAGGAACTCAAATTGATACGGACAAAAGCCCTTCGGGCGTGATTCGTTTGAATTACGATAGTTACAAAGCTTTTAAGCCGCTAAACCATCGATGCTCGAAACTATGTTTTGTTTTACGGTCACGTGCTATGTAAGACAACAAAAAATGTATATAGATTTCGAACTGTGCAGCTGCAGCTACAGTTTCACTCATTGTCTATTGATTTTAGTCAAGATTTTCTTAGATTTTGCCGCACTCGGTCCAATTTGCATTCGATTTTTCGTCCAACTACTCGCCAATAGTAAAATGGAAAAGTGCAATCGAAAGAATTGAATACGCCTTTTCTTCTTTCGGTCGTCTTCGTGCCGGAAGTGCATAAACTGCACGTGCACGTCCGTAAGATACATCATCTCCGCAGTGATGCAATATCGCATCCGCTCATAGACATAATTCCGTATACCGTGCAAAGAATACGGCTTTGACGATTACATAAATTACGCGGCTGCTCATATTTATGTAACAATTGCACCTGCTCTCGGGAGTTACGCACTGGCCGAAATACAGAGAGGGAGAGATTGTTCCGAGTGAATTATATTTTCCGTGCCATGGGTAATGTAATGCTGAAGGTACCGTGACTAATGGTCCGTATTAATTAATTCATTATTTCGTGCACGAACGCTGAAGTTACCGCGCGGCGTATCCGCGACTGGGTGGAGATACGCGGATGTCGCCGCGACGATTTTAACTTTTTAGTAACGAGAGTTTATGACCGGTAGTACGGTAGTACTTTATCGGATCTGGAAAAAAAGTGGATCTGTGTTTAAAGGATGGCGTTTCCGATTTTTAGGAGACTACCGGACAGTGGGTCAGTCTCGGCCTGGAACTGGAGCAGAGGGGCAACGAGATCGTCGGCACGAAGAAACCGACGGGCCACTCGCTTCTGATCGACTGCCGGCTGGAGCTGCCATATGGTAAGTGACGACACGATCCCACTAGATTACGGTAGATGAAAATCGCATGGCTGACGTATGTAATCGTACATATATACGAGATGTGGGAATACGTTTGACGTATATCGGTGTCACACATCATGTCGAGCGAACAGAAGATCCGACCTGCGACAGTTGCCGGCGAGAATATTCATGCAAATTCTGACGTTGTAATTTGTCAGCTTTGACGCCATCGATCGATTCGCGCCGTCGCATCTCCGATCTACCGTTCGCCAATTCGCTCCTGATCGCCCCTTCGAACGCCAGCATGACTGCGTTCTGATCGCGCCATGATTTCTGTACGCAAGATTAAGAGAAATTCTGCCACAAATATGCGGCAGTTCGCTCTTTATCGCGTGATATTCACTGAGCGCGATGCGATTGCCAAAAGTCTGCTCGCGGAGCAAAGAAAGGAAAGCTCGAAGCACGAATTCTTTTTCAATTTTAACCAACGAATTCTGAATTTAATCTAAGATAAATCTGAATATTCCATGAAAGAGGTAGAGAGAGGTCGAAAAGAATGCGGATTAAAGCTAAGGAATATTTGAGAGGCTATAAGAGCAAGTGAAATTTCGAACAGAGTAGAAACGCATCGATAATAAAATATAAAATTACGCTAAACGATTCTTTCTGTGTCACTCGATAAGATCGCAACGTCGAATGTTCGCGATGAGAAAAAAAAATGACAAAGCCATCATCAACGAGAGTTATCGAGCTTCTCTTCGTTGAGCGAACGATAGGACGAAGTTTTAATTGAGTGTGTCTGCGAACTTGTCGAATTTGCTGTTGGCTCGGCGCCCGCACGTACATTCCGACTTCGTTGTCGTACTTTACGCAGTTATGTGTCCCGCGAATTGTTTCGATGCTGCAATTCCACACAATAAAAGGTAACCGAGAAACGGCACGTGGGACTCTCGAAGATACGGAGGATTTCTGAACAAATGAAACCAGACTGCGAAGTAACCCTCTCGAAACTCTGAATGTTTCTCTTCGTTCTCTTCTATGCGAACGGAATCTAAAATCATTAGCCTGGCCGTGTTTCTTAATCTGAAATCTGAATTAAGAATTCTTGTGGGGCTCACGCGACGAAGAAAAGAGGTGACACGAAGGAAGTAATTATCTTGAAGTAAGTCTTATTTTGCGTTTTGATGTATATTTTTTTTCCTTTATAGGCTGATTACTTATAGTTAAGCTTAATTTGATTAATTGTTAATTTAAAGTTATCACTAACCATTAGTTTAATGATTAATTGCTAAAAAAAAATCACAATTTTTACATTATCATCAAAGTAAGTAAAGTTAAGTCTAACCACAAGTTAATCAAATACTAAAAAATCGGGCCATAATATATTGCATATCAATAAAATTATTATCATTAAATTTGACGACAGTGGCTGAGGTGGCGAATAAAAATCACATTAGCGATTGGTTGGCGATAGACGATTACTTTTCAGTAGGAGCAAAATAATTAGTGATTGCTTTGCTTTAGTTGGTTGAAAAGTAATCGCTAATTACTAATCATGCAATTGCCAGCATGATTACTTAACCGCGACAATCGTATTTGATATCGTAAGCTTGAGAATTTCTTTCCAATTTTTTTTAAATTTACGCTTTTATTGATCCCTTTCTCGCAATCTTCCCTTCGATTCGTTGCTTGCCTCGGCGAGCACCGTCACGGTTTCCACCGACCCGACGAGGTCCCTCCGGATATCGACGCGGCGATCTGCAATTTACCGAGTTTTCGGCGAACTCGTGGCAGCAACAAGTACAACTTTTTCGGGTTTGGCATACATACACGTATCAGATATATGTAGAACCTTCCATTAATCCCGCTGTTTCCGCGGGACCACGTGGGTCTATGCAATTACCGTGCGGGCCTTTAACCAAGATTGACGTGTTTCACCTAGTGCCCGGTCGTCGACATGCTCGCGGCGATCAATACGCTATCGACCTTTCACTACGAAAAGGTCCACGAAAAGGGAGCTAATACGTTACGATTTGTTGAAGAGCGTTTTTACATTCCATACGAATTTACGAGTACACGAAAGCACTTGACATTTTTAATATATGAT
>Ga0157364_1002729_pt1 | contig 16711 bp, 11 predicted proteins | sample AttsexASBM2_FD_111476 | JGI IMG/M metagenome (GOLD analysis project Ga0157364, IMG submission 111476) | Fungus gardens microbial communities from leaf cutter ant in Ribeirão Preto, State of São Paulo, Brazil - Atta sexdens ASBM2 | ecosystem: Host-associated > Fungi > Mycelium > Unclassified ... | reverse complement strand
TTTTAGAAGGCCAAATGTTAACGCTTTAAAACCACAAAAAGACGGGAAGATATATAAAATTTAAATTGTTATTTCGGTTGTATCAAATCTAAAGCTCAGAACTTTTTTGTACACCTAATATTTTTTAAATTCGCTAGATATTGGCAATATTATATTGCAATAAAGGAAAATCAATGAATTAAAAAAAAGAGTGTAAATTTCTACATACGTTAGCTAAATATTAATAACGGAGATTTAAGTATTATAATTAATTTTTGCTATAACATTGCGCAATTTGTCTCAGTAATAAAATGATTTAGGAAATGTCGGTTTTATATTTAAATGTATATCATATAATTACGCATAATATATTGTATAATATAATATGTACATAAATATTGTATAATATAATATGTATTATATATAAAATATATATGTATTGTATTAAATAAATATAATATGTACAATGTAATTAATGTACAACGTAGTGTTAAATGGAATAGCTTAATGATAAATTTTTTAAAATTTTCTTTTAAAAATCTTTCTGTAACATCAATTCATAGTTCATAGTTTTCTCGTAGACATTAAAATCATCGTTAAATTCTTCGCATCGATTTATCATTGTAAATATGCGATTGATTTTTTAAATTTGCATTTCACAAAGTCAGTTTCGTAATGTAAAATGTCATGAATAATGTTTATCCATGTCTTCTGCCAATGAATCTAGTAACAAACTAATTTACTTATATAACGTACCCCACACACACACACACACACACACACACACACGTACGCGCGTGCGCACGCACATATAAATGTACATTATACGAACTTATCAGTTTATCGTGATATAATCGAGTGATAACATCATTGCACGAGTTATGATATCAAAATATTATAGCACGTGCTTCTACTTACAAACATTCTCGCGAATTATCGATTGGAAAAGAAATGTGAAAAAGTGGAAAGAAAATGATAACTGGCAATTTGACATGATGATGAGTCGTCTACACTGTGAACAATAAATTTCATCATTCAAGTTTCAATTTTTTACTAAATTATTCTTCGTTACATCCTATTCTTTCTGGCCGTCTACCCGATCGGTGAAATCTCATGCTGTGCTCTAGCATATTTTCAAGTGTTACTGTTTCTCCGCAAATAGAGCACCTTAATTCAACCGTATTTCGGTTATTAGGAGGTTCATTATTCCTGTATAGATTAGAAGATTCATTATTCCTGTTTTGGATAGATCGAGATGATTGGATAGATTGAGATGACCAGTTGTTCATGTTGTGGTTTGAATTCTAATTGGTAAAACAACTGATTAGATAAAAGTAGTCTTATATATAATCTGTGATTGAATAACTTGAAACTCCTTGTTAGATATGAATATAAATGTTCGCGTTTTTGTCTTATTTTTGTATCAATGCAATATGTATTCTGAGAAAGGGTTGAAAATAATTTTTTGATATTTTTGATATGCTATTATATAGTATAGTAACATACATAATGATTTGTGTATATGTATATATATATATATAACTTATGTATGTATAAGGTATGTATGTATAAGGAACAAGAAAATATAATTTAAATCGGACTCTCAAATTTTACAATAATAAATAACAATAAAATTACGGCTAATGAAAGTCAGCGTGGGAAAAGATGCGCATAAATTTATTTATATCTTTGCCCTCTCATTAGTCTTAATTTTATTGTTATTCATTATTGTTAGGAATAAGATTCAAAATCTTAGAAATCTGCTAATTGATCGAAATTATTATTTTATGAAATTAGATTTCAGCGCGAATATATTCATTTATACACATTTTCTTTCTACTGTCTGAAAGTGAATCAGTATATTATTATTGGAAAACAGTAAAATTTCACTGATGATTAAATTTACAGTTCCAAGCATGTAGCATTGAAATCACTGATTCACTTTTAAAGAGTACTGCTAGATCTTTTTGTAATAATATATTTCTGCTAATAATATATTACTTACATTTTTTTTCTTCTTTATATCCTGATATTAATAATTCGTTTACGTATTCTAAATATTAAAGATTTATATCAAAAATAGCAAATAGATGTTAATTGTTTAAAAGTAAAAACATTATTTATAATATTTTTCGTTTAGCACTTGTCTTTTTAACTTTTATGTTTATTGGCACTATTTTTGCTTGTGTCATTTGACTCATGTCTCGATCTCAACTGCCAGAAATTGTTCTGCCGAATTACCACAAGTATCCTTGTTAGATGGCAAGTAAACATCTCGGGAAACATATATAGAATACATTGAACTTGAATATTTATACGTTTATGAAATTGTTTTGGTTATTATTATTATTGTAACTTATATCTATATTATACTGAATAACCCATTTTAATCTTAACAGGCAAATATTTCGAAAATATGAAATTTTACCAAAAAACATTTCGAAAGTTATTTGATATATAGATATACATATAGATAGGAATGTCATCATTGTATATTGATATACTATACATTTTTATTTGGAAATTTGGATTTTTGTTTTTTAATAAAATTGCAAGTTTTCGAGATACTTGTCTAAGCATTGTCTTAAGCATTATGATATGAATTTAGATCAATGAGAATAAATCTAATTAAATGAGAGAAATCCTATTAAGACTAAAATGTGAATACTGGATAATTTACATTTTAGTTTTAGGATTTTACTATAAAAAATATATTTATGTATTATATTTCTACGAATTGCAAATAATAATATTTAAATTAAAGCAAATTGAATTTCAAAGAAAGGATTTAATTGCAAAAATCTTAAAATATAAGTCTCATAAATTATACGAAACTGTCTTTCTTTTCTTTTCTCCAACGATATGGTAAGTCTAGGTTAATCGATGTCGTCAACGACCATTAGTTGCGAGTTCGCGACACAAAGCGATCTGGCCGGATTCCAGGAGCGTTTCTGACGGAGGCGCCGGTTTTATTGTCTCCCGATAGTTTTGCCCACGCTTGATTCACACGCGGTGCTTAATCGACGTACCTTGACCGTTGCTACGCTGTTTGTAATCACGTTCGGCAATGCAAGTTCTGCGACTTTTTTCATACATCTTTTTATTCGTTTTTTTATATATTTTCTTATTGAAGAAGAACAAGCGAATAAAAACAACAGAATACAATTCGCAGTAGAATGTATATATTAAAACTACAAAATGGATATTATTATTAATTTTTTCGCGTTAATCATCTTGATAGTATTTTGATCTTTTTATCGCTTTACGAGTTATTAATTCGATGTGCTCTTTTAATATTTTTAATATTTTTAAAGTGAATCTCACTTTGAAGAGTGAAATTTCTCTCATTCTTAAAGATTGAAAATTGACCCATTCTTTTTTAAGACTGGCTCAATTTTTCTTTAAAGAGAGATTCCATTCCAAAAAATTTAGAGAGTATATATGAGATTTAAATTCAAGATCTTTTATTCTAATATGGTAATCGAGGTACAAAATGAAACAACAAAATATCGACGTTGATCTTTGGGCGAGTTATACACGCGATGTTAAGCAGATCTGCACTCTTCGCTTAGATAAACGCGGACACAGCGTCGATAATTTCTGTCCCGGAGCGGTGGCCAATTACGAATTATGCACGCGTGCGAAACTATCGCGGAAGCCCGGCTATCGAACGGCTGAATCGAGCAGGAAAGAACGGGCCGGAGGGATTCTAGACTCCGGTAACTGGCAGGTACGGGAACGAAATTGACGTTGTTTAAAGATATAATGCAAACGCGCGCGAGCTCGCTACTATTATCGAATGAGCCTCAGCCATTGCATGCGATCGGCAGTGCGACCGCAAAATGCACGCGCGGAGAGCTTTTACGCCTCGTGTTTTTAAGTGCGCGATTTTTGCAGCTCGTCAGTCGCATGTAATCGTTGCCGCGAGGTCGGTCGCGTTTACGATAAACGTTATGTCGCACACGCCTTGAGTCACGTGCATTTTTGTTTGTCGGCGTATTTCGCTGTTAATGAAACACGTAAGCATAATATACAATTAGGAGGAATTTGAGAGTTATGTCACTTAATTTAATAACGAAATTTTAACACGCCATTATTAAATGTGCATATTTATGATTTTTAAGTCATTCTATATGATACACAATCGTTTATAATTCGTTTAAAAACCACAATCGTTTGAAATCAAAGTAACAAAGATTTGAATGCTAAATTATTGATCAAAACAGCAGGGATATAATTGTATAAAAATATAATCGCAATAATTTAATAGCATTTCAGTAACAAGATATTAATTTAAAAAATGAATTAGATTTGATGATATGTATATAACGGAGTAATTGTATTTTAATCAAACATTGTATTTTATTTTGAAAGTAAAAGAAAAAAAACGAAAGATGAATTTTATCTATTAAAAAAAGACGCCAAAATCGCTCGTGTTAATGATATTGAGCATGCAAAGGTCTCTTTAGGATTAAATTATTTTTCTTCATGTCGACTGACGGAATAATTCTTATTCTGCCAACTATTTGCTATTTCCCATCGTGAATGCACTAACTCGCCCGGGTCGGACTGTTGCACGCGATATCATCGGTCACTCTGTATAACACGCGAGTGAAAAGCATGCAGTAAGCACCGATCGGGTCAAACGAGAGTTGAAGCCTCAGTAACCGACCATGGTGCTTCGCAATGAACACCTACGCCTACGCGACATACTCAGGGTACGTGCCTGTGCCCTACACACCATGTTTATGCTCCATCCTTATCGGTCATGCTGAGGTATTTAAGGGACTCTTAAATGCGGTTTCAAAAAGGATAAAAACGTGCGCTCGATACCGTCTAGCCGAGCACGTCTTTGACTACTGCGTGTTTCGATTCATTTTTTGGACACGCAAGAGAGAAAACAAGCTGTACGGAGAAATGATGCTCATTAAACTCATTCCGATTCGTTAAAATTATATTAACTCGTTCGAAAATGAATGTAATAAATTCTAACTAATTTAAATTTATATGAAATATAAATTTTTAACTTTTTCAAATGTATTAAATATATGTGATTTACGCGCGCTCGTTAATTTTTCATGAATAATAACAACAGATAAATCATGATAATTTAATAATAATAATCTGATAATTTATAATTAATAAAGTCTCTTTCAATAATGTTCCTCTATTTTTCAAAATGTAGCTCACCTATAGAAAGTCCAATTACTCAAGATGGGTGATAAGAGAGATTATCGTTTAATCATTAAAACCTGATCAGGAACGTGTTGTAAAAATCTGATATATACTTAATCGATTACTCGACGAAGTGTTCTCATGTAAAGTATAAGATTCTTACATCTACTTGGAAAACAATTATTTTGCAAAATAAAATCGTACAGGTACTTCAGTTTTGATTAATGAACACATGTTATCATGAATTTCCATCAAGTTTTCTCCAAAAGGCATGTAAACAAGCTTCTTGCGCCGATCCCTATTATGAGTATTATCATATACTGTGTGGCTCATGAATTTTAATCGGTATTATATATGAAAAGTGCGTTCTTTCTCTCTCTCTCTCTCTCTCTCTCTCTCTCTCTCTCTATTTATTTCTCTCTCGATAAATTTGCTTCGCTTCATCTATGAGCAACTTGTTTAAATATAGTACTTCGCCATAAGATAGTGTATTCGCTTGAAAGTCAAAACCGGGTTTACTGCAAGATAAAGAGCTATTGCATCATATATACGGTGTCTCGTATCTAATAAGACAGGCGATAATGGAATCAAATAGTTGTCGTCACCGTTGATATATGATACTTACATCATTATATTTGGATGAACTTCATGAGCTCGAAATTTTCTCAGAGAGAAATCACTCGATTAACTTTTATTATTTTTATATTTTAATGATTATAAATATTTAATTTTCAATAGCTATCGAATCGCGAAGTTTTCAAAAGTGCAATTAGAATTAACTCAATTTAATATTCACTGCTGTTTGTATTTTAAATTTGATGAAGCTTTAATTAGTAATATTTTCAACATATGCATCCGAAAAATGTCTTCAATGTGTCCAATTAAAATTGATAATTTATTTTGATATCAGATATCATTCTTTTATACCAGATACCTTATATCAAATTAAAATGCAAAGAATATTATTACTATGGTTTCTTTAATTAATTGGAAGTCGAGTTCTTCAGAGAAAATTTAATTAATGCCGCTAGTTTTATGCTTTTCTAATTTTCTATATTGATTATTTTAGATACTTAATTATTTATTTCCTCCTATTAACTAATAGTTACTCATGTAAAATTTATTTTGAATCACTTATAATTCGAGGAAGAAATCTTTCTCGAACGTTTGCTAGATTACTTTTATCCGGATACTTTTTTCTTTTAAATTCTCCTCAGAATCCTGTAGTTCGAAGATGCAGTTTTCCAACACATTAAAAGCCATCCAATTTGTGAGCAATGCGATTTTGTGGCCGGTTTCTTCGAGGTCGCGAGTGCGCTTTAAGGCCATAAGTCGGTGTGGCCGGCACGGCGGCAGGTCAATAAGCCTCACTCTCAGTCAGATAAAACGCCCCTTTCTCTCGCTCTCGCGTGCTCTGCTCTTGGATCTGAGAAACGCCGCAGTGCGATTTTAACCCTAGGAATATGCCAGGATGTCTCTGTCGCGCGCTACGATTTCTTACTGCGACTTTTAATAATTATAATAAAATTATTTCGATCTTATTTATTATATACATTTGGAGTTAGTATCGATGATTTACATTTCTGACATAAATAAAATTCCTTTTGCATTAAGCAATTTTAAAGATTTTACGTTTAGCTTCTTATATATCCATGGGAAAAGATAGATTTAGGTGATTCAGCACAGCTTGCTGCGAATTCAACATTTATAACTAAGAAAATTTTATGGTTCAATAAAGAAATTACGTTTGCAAGCAATTATTATTATGCTAATTCAGTTAATTCTTTGTGACAATGAAAGTTGCTAATGTAACAAGTTTTCTTTATTACAGCGCAGCTAAATTTAGTCAGCACGTTTTGTTAAAAATTTTAATCTCTGTATTGAATTGATTTTCAGAAAATTATCTTTGCTGTATTAACAAATTTGCTGTGCTATTGCAACAAATATAATTATCTGTAATCGCTAATTTTCTTCTGTAAACGACTTTGCTATTTTAATACAAGAAACTAACTGTCCATATATTATGGCTATATAGATTTGCTGAATCAGTGAAGTTTTTAGTTATTTTAATAAATCCTATCTTTTTCCACAGATCAGATTTTCTTTTTCAATATATAATAACGAGTGCAGATTTGTAACCGCGAATGACGAGCCATAAATCGCAAAGTCGTAAATCGCAACCAGATGATTGGTCCATTGGGGAGAACGTATTGCGCGAAACGGACCTTATCGACGTGAAACGAAGGGCGTTGTAAACTTCTCCTGGATCTCTTGGCGGTCCACCTCATCTCCTCTGAGTCTCCCGTTCCATTCGCCCGTCTCCCAGTCGATCGTTCCCATCTATCCTCCTTCCCTAACTTGTTTCTTCCCACCCTTCGATCTTATGGCGTGTTTGTGTCACCTATACGAGGCTAGACTCCTTGTTCGCAGGCACGATCCAAGTCGGTTCAGTCAAAGCTGAAGCCTGCAAGCAGGTGCGTTGGATGGATGCATTCTATGCATTCCACTGGACTCCCCGTCCTCATCCAGCATCACACGTCGGTCTCTGCTCCACCTCCTGCACGTGTATGTCCTTCCTTCGATTTTCTTTCTCTCTTTCTCTCTTCTCGCATTCTCTCCTCGTTCTCCGTGCGCGCGTGCTCTGTGTGTGTGTGTGTGTGTGTGTGTGTGTGTGTGTGTGTGTGTGTGTGTGTCTGATCTCATCCTTCCTCTTTTACTCTTGCCTATTTCTCTTATTTCGGAGCACGTTGCAATCGGGCTTTTTCCATGAAGACCTACGGTTTCCTCTCCGAGGAATCATCACCGGCAATCGTTCTCCTCAATGTCGCTGATCGCAATCTCGCGAGTGAAACGCGACACCGAACGATTTCTTGAATCACGATGTCTCCGTGCTTGTCACACGCTTCTTGCGCTCGATAACGCGTGCTCGTGACGTGTGTTATCTATTTTTAAAAGACGCCAATAGATAGTAGTACATTTTCCGTTCGGATATCGTTTGAGGAGCGAATAAGTGCGAAGATATTGTCATATTTGCAGCATCTTCAAGTTTATCGATCCTGATATTACGATTTAATGCGAACTGATATTTGAAACTGATACGTTATCTATGAGATATCTTTGTTAAACAGACTGCTTGAAGTAATGTAATGATAGACGTGAGACTATGCGAGATAAGCAAGATTTGTAAGATAAGGAATAAACTACTATGACATCGCAATTTAATGACATTATACTTGAAAAAAATAACTAAAAATGTGATATTTTCTAAGAATGTAATAGTATCGTTTTAAAATTGCAACCATTTGTTCCGATTTCGTAACAAATAATAATATTGAAAGCATTTTATAAAATTTGTAAAACGTTCAAATATTTAGAAACATTTCCGAATTTTTAAATTGTCATTTAAAATTCGATATCGAATCTTTTTTATTTCACGATGAAAAAAGGAATCTGCTGTTTTTCACGAAAATAATTTCCCATTGTTTTTTTTAATAAATTCATTCTCTCATTGAGAGAAATATCTGGTTGGAAACCAGAAAATTTTGATTATATCAATTAAAATTCTGCAAGTTATCCCGACTAGAATTCTAGTAGAGATCTAACTGGAAAATTCTCCATTTTTAATCGGAATTCCAATTATCAGTCATTTTTTTCAATATATAACTTGAAATATGGCAAACGTTTTGCAAAAAGTAAAGTACTGAATCATTTCACTTTTTGACGTGATACGTTTAATAATATTTAAGTAAAAGACATTCGCATGCGCTTTCTATACAGAATCGAGACTTCCAAAATACATTTCGTATGTAAATGACACAACAATAGGAAATTAGTATTTTCCACCTGCTCGTAATAGAAAGTAACTCATTCCGTGCCAGTCACGCGTTTTAATAACAATTAACCGAATGTCAGATCCGGATCTGAAGACGAGGACATTTGCATGTATAGAAGCACACAGGAATTACTCGCTCGGGGCGCTGTATTTGTTCGGGGCTGCCCGGTTGGATCGTCCGCAAACTCGTCGTCGTGCGTTTCTAGAGCAAACGTGAAGCAGTAGCCCGAGGCTGCTTGCGTGGTGACCAAACATGGCTTAGACGGGTTCTGTCGCTACGAGCGACAGCGAACAACGTTCCACAGTCGCGGATTCTCGCGATCCGACCATCCGACGTCCACGGTAAACGCAGTTAAGCTTCTCCGAGATTCCCACTGGAGTTAGAACCAGTTTTATCGTCGATACGTCAGAATTTCCTTGATAAAATCAATTTCATCAATTTTATCAAGGCGATAAAATCAAATTTTCCGAATGAAAATTTTGATATCAAATTTTTGAAAAGGCATGGAAAGGATGGTTTTGCTGAAGTAAATAAAAATTCAGTTAGATACCGATCTGAAAATTTTTGGACCATCGAAATAAATATATAAAACGCTCTATTTGGTTGCTAGAATGTTAAAATTTTTTGCAACATTCCTCATCATGTTTGAGATTCCTACATATTCATTTTAATGATGTAACAAAATTATTTTCAGATTTGTATCTAGCTAAATTTATTTCCGTATGTAAATCTGGAGGATCACTTATTTGACCGAGTAACTCCTTCATGCAAATTTGAAAGAAACATATAATTTAATAACTTACATCTCTATATATTAATCTTATATCGCTATATATTAAATCACTTTAGTTTTTTCATTTCTATGTAAAGTGCGAAACATTGTAGAAATTCGTTCCGAGTCTTGACGTGGATGTAGCTTTCATGTCGAGAGCTTCGCAATTGTTCGAAGATGCTCGTTAACGTCGGATTCTAATTACTTTAAATCCAATCTCGCTTCCTTTTCCGAGTTGTTCAGTAAAGAAAGAAAAGAATTCGCGGTAGGGCCTTTGCCCTTCGGAGCGTAGCTTGTCGCGGTTGTCTTATCTAGCGATGCGTCGTGCTCGACCTTCGTGAACACCACGTTGTGGTGCATCGTCGCGTAATTATAGTCGATGGCAGTAATTGCTCTCAGAAACTGGGAAGCAGTTTGAGTTCTACGTATCGCGGGGCAGGAGTAAACTCGGCAAACTTGCTCGCTCGGCTCTCCGCGAATAACCGAGTTCGCGCGCGTGTAACGTAGCGGAGTCGATGTACGACCGATGCGTGCATTTCCATAACGCATTGCCGAAAGCATTCCTACGCGCAAGAGCGCATGTCATGAGATACACACGCGTTTCACGCTGAACCTCTATAATGGAAAACCGATAAGCCGCACGCTTGCCTATGCGCCGGTTGATTAATTTCGCGTTTTTCGCCATTAGATTTTAATTGTCGCGTAATATCCTTTTCGGTATACAAATTCCGCTATTATGCGGATCAATGTGACGTGTAGAAATATGATCGTCAATGTTGATCAACACGATGGAAATATAAAACTACGGGAATTTGAAAAGTAATACTGTTACTGTTTTATCATTAACAATTGAACTTTCGGTTTTCCATAACACAAAATTTATTTCGATTGTAATTCAATACACATTACATTTTGTTTTCTTTGCGAAACATGAAAAGTCTCATTATATTAATCATGCATTAATCTCTTGAACACAATTGATTCACAAGGAGAGATAATCTAACACAAATTATGAGAAAATTTTACAATCATCGCAATCACACATTTTATTATACGTTCTATTCTACGTACTGTATTATATTGTATTTGTCCTACTTGAATTTTAACGTTGTTTCCATCGCTTTTTTTCTCTGGCATGTCCCAATTTGTGACATTTCTTCATTTAGTTGTGAAACGCGAAACCAGCGGGTACAAATTTATGACGCGACGTCACGATACTATGACGAGTTGTACAATAGAAAGTTTTCAGCGCCACTTGCTCACCTACATACGGAAGACATGATGGATATATGCATGTGTAATAAACGTAGCGTAATACGCGTAATATACGTGTGTAACACATACGATAAATACACGTAATACGCACGTAATATATGCGCGTATAATAGACACAGTGTATCTATATATATATATATAATATATGCGATAAATAATATCCATGGCATAGAGGGTGTATATAATGTTCGCGTATAATGAGCGTGATATGATATATGCGTGAATATGTGCGCATGATAGATTCACGACACGCGGTATATACATATACATCAAGTCGTTCGCAGTCCTAAGAATAGAGCCCTTCGATTTTCTTTAGCTATTCCAGCATACCTTTGTATTATATGGCCGTATTATATGGGGTGTCTCTTGAATGTAACGAAGAGCGTAGTTGGCTTCGTGACGACGGGACATTAGACGTGAGCAATTTCCAGTCATAAATTGAGAGAAACAGTTTCGGAGTTTCCGAAACTATTAAAACCTTCCGCGTATTTAGTTTCACATGGTCTAACACGATTCAATTGTTTCGCTGAAATGTTAACCAATTTTTCGCATTTCAAGATCGTAGTAAATTTCGATGGAAATTTCCATGATTTTCTTGAGTTTGTGTCAAGGATTAAAAAGAAACTGCTTGATAGAGAGACGCGATAAAGGTCTAAAATAACAAGACGAGGGAGCGACGATAGGATGTCGGTACGATGGACGATGGAGATAGGTATTCTCTCTACTTAGACTCAAGGACAGATCCGAAGAATTCTCAAGGTCTTCATCGTGGAAAAAACAATGAAAAATGGAATACTACTCGAAATTTGAAGTTGCAAAGCTGCTAGTATCCAAGAAATACGCGAACATTAGTTTTGGTAAATATATCTCACAGTTATCAGTTTCTTCATAAGATAAATGACCTCAAATGTCAAGAAAATACTCAATAATTAACCAAGTTATCTTGCTGCTTATCTGTTTTTGTTTAGAATTTAAAACATTCGCTATCACAACAAAGTGATTTTAATCCTTAAACATGTATTTTGTGTACATGTATTTCATATATAGTCATTCCTCAAAGTAATTGCATCTCACGATATGTAATTATATTCTCTCGATAATATCTTAACGTAATTTATAACCCAGTCAACGAGAGACCGCTGTTTGATCATTTTTCTCGCGTTATATAAAATGCATTCCCTATTTAAAAACAAATTTAAGTTGCTTATACATAACAAAAGGAAATATCTACGTATTTAATCCATAGATAACGATCGAATGATCAAAATAAGAATCGAAATAGAGATACGTGTACGAACTCGTTTTCTTGTGTGTGTTTAGCTGACTATTAATAACAATTAATCTCCTTTGAAAAAAATGAGAAATTGATTGATTTTTCGAGTGTTCCATAATATATCTCGCGAGGCCCATCTGCGAGTCGCTTAATTTAGGTCTGCATTAGGCCGACATTTATTCGAGTCCGTCTCCGGCGACTCTAGAATTTGTTATATTGGTCCTTTCCCTCACTGTATCCTTGCTTTTTTCCATTCTTCCTTTCATTCCCTTTCTCCAGTCTTTATCTGGCTATTTGCGAAAATTGCTCGGAGATACGGGGGCTGTAATGATCATGACATGCAATCACGCGACCTCTTTTGGTGTCACTCACTGTATGTCAGTTTCCGTGTGTTTAATAGGTATCGTAATAATCATCTTTTTATGGGATATAATACGTGATCATTACATGTCTTTATACAAAGTACCTACCTACTTTTTTCCCGAAAATTATCCAAAGATCTTTCGCGGATTTTTATTGAAGTCGAATTCGTACATTTCTCTTGTTTCAGTAACATTCACGTGACATGACTAAACGGAAAGGACGGTTTTGCTGAAGTATCTCAAAATTTATATAGAAATCTGAATAGCATTGTGTGTGTGTGTGTGTGTGTGTGTGTGTGTGTGTGTGTGTGTGGTGTGTGTGTGTGTGTGTGTGTGTGTGTGTGTGTATTTTGGACGATTAAAATAATTATGTAGGAAGTTCAGTAGAATGCCAAAACTTTTAGCAGTATTACTCATCATGCTTGAGATTTCTACGTAATTATTTTGATGGTCCAGCAAAATTATTTTCAGGTTTCTATATGCAGTTTTTAATTTCTAGATATTTTAACAAAATTATTCATAATAGGGGAAAGGTAGGCCCAATTTCGTAAGTTGTTCTATTTCATACGGTGTCTTTTTATCAGGACAAAAAACCGGAATAATAATTTTTACGAATACTAAATGCCCGCAGCCGCAAAGTAAATAGCTCGTGACAACTGATAAGAATGTTTTGCCTTAAGTACCAGACTTGCAGAAATCTCGATAAAATGTAACGCCCACCTGAGCGTACATCTAGAAGCGAGTACATCGACAATGATCCTACCACTTGTTGCGATGGAAAATTAATTCTGCCTTACTCTTCTTTGTATATCTGTCGGAAAATTCAATGAAAGGGAATTAAATTTAGATAATATCTTTTCATTCAGGGTGGCTTTCCATACACGATGTTAAAATTCAGCAAAGTGCTTATAGCTCTTCTTCTTATGCGAGTAATGATAAGACTTTGTTTCTCTATAAAAAAATTTCCAAAGTGAAGTAATTGTTGATGACTATACGACATTTATTAGTCGATTATTGTAATCTTTTTTTCTACTTCTTTTTTCGCGATTAAATAGTGTAGAATGATGCGAGAGGGTCTGATGATTATACATTGGAATTCAGTACGTGAACTGGATCATAGAATCAGAGTTGCCACAAAACTAGAAATCAGAGAAATTGAAAACGGTCAGGGAAAAGTTAGAGAATTTTGCAAAATTTTCTAAAATATTAAATTTTTTGGCTTTAAAGAGTTTAATATTTGTACGAAATTTTAGGATGAGGAATTTGTGACGATTCTGAATACTGTCACTTGGAGTATACGGCAAATTTTTATGGCTACGTTTAGATAGTTCATGTGAAATGTAGAGAAACGGCATGCGAGTCGCTTAGGCTGATCGCTTAGGGTTATTGCTTAGATAATACGCTCGCGCGCATAACATGGTCGCCGCGCTTAATCGTGGTCATTGAGGCATTGTTTGCGGATAGCTACTATCGTCACGCCTGACGGTGTCGCCTTGCGTTCATCGTGCCTACGGCCATTTTGCATTCGATAACGATACCTCGAGCAAGCTCAAAGCGGACCTGAATTTACGGAGCGCGTGCGATAACGGTGGACGTTTTTATGGCCCGCATGTATACGTAAAAAAACAAGAGAAAAATTGCATCACTAAACCAGGAAAGAAAAACGGGGGACTTATAGCATCGCCTTCGCGATCACGCTTGTTATTCGCTAATTTTTTTATATACTCACTCGCGCATTTCTAAGATTCTTGAATATTGTGTGACATTAGATGATTATTGCGACCTGAATGTTCAGCTATAACTGTGCCGAGTTTTATCAAATATGAAATAGAAATGAAAAAATAACATTTAATATTAAATATATGATAGTGTAGAATAATATATTTATTGTATTTATGTATGTATTTATGTATTTATATATATCTACGTATTTATTACCGCAAAGTGATGTATTTATAAACATCTCGAGGAGGCTAAAACAATCTTTCCTACAAGATTGCTTTTAAATCAACCGAAGACAGATTACGCAGGTCGGGTAACGGATTGTTTTATAGTTCAATCGTTGTATAAATATCTTTTTATTAGAGATTTATTATAAAACTCCGTTCTACAAATACGTAGAATAGTAAATCCGGAAATATACGAGTGCGTGTTTCGAATACGCGTGTCGATCTTTTCGAGAGAATGGGTGGGAGAAATCGGGGCGGGAACTGACCTAAGATCCGATGAGTCGATGAGGACGGCCGAGTGCGGTTCGAGTTATTGATCATCGCTGCATCCGATGCACCTCATGCACCCCTGCTTTGCTGCAGGTGAACCCGATTAGCCGCATGCACCCTGCACTATCCGGCGCAGCGCGGTATTACGACCTCGGATTTTTCGTCGGTGCGAACACGGAAATACGAATCCCTCGCGATCTTTACGACCCGCTTTATAGCTCCTACTTTCTCGTTACTCTACTGCTCCTGGCAATTTTTATTTTTCCCCTCGACCGTTTTTATCTGCCCTGGAAATAGAAGATGCGAGCACGCTCCCCTCGTGCAGGATCTGCGTTGAACGAAGTGTGAAATCTTCCACGTATAACATTTCGTGACGAATGTAGGGTAAAATGTAAATTCCATCTATGTAGGATAAAGTGTATGCTATATTTAAATTGCACTCACGATATAATGTAATTTATATAAATATAAGAATATAAAACTTAGTAAGGAAAATTATATGTACATATAACTGTATGTAGAAAATCGTTAAATTATTAAAATTAATTCAATTAAAGTCAAATTTTACTGATATATATATAAGTTCTTGTACATTTCTGTACGCACGTATTCGCACGAATATGATGACACTTGATGTCACGTGAAAGAGTATTTTAACGTCTAATCCTTTCTCGCTGTAAGCGTCCAGTCGATTTGCTTGTGTTTTGACGCGTGTACGACAGGCTGTATACGAAATGAAAAATGTAAAAACCGTGGATATGAAACGATAAACGTCCGCCATGTCTGCAATAAGCTGCGTTTCAAAACCTTGATATTTACCAGTAATACAGTTCCGGTTTTTGCAAAATTATATAATGCGAGTACTACAATGCGGGTGCACGTGTATTTGTAGGAGTGAAATCAATTGAAATTCTACTTCTAATGAAAAATAATTTAATTTCTTTCTCTTTAAATTACAATTTAATAAATCGAAAATAGAAAAATACAATTTGCTCAATTCTATAATTTTAATAGTTTATTCTAATAATTTTATTAAAACAAATTGTTATTAAAACAAAGTTTCACAAATGAATTTATTATTTCTATGGGCACGTTTAGAGTAGTTTAATTATATCTTTCTAAGAATGAAGAAATGTTATAAAATATTATTTTTCAATCATCTGATTATAAATCAGAATTGAATTATCGGATTACTTACAGAAGCTTACGGTTATTCAGTAAGTGACTACGTCACTTTTACAATATTTCTCTTTTGTCACTAATTTAATAATACACATTTCCGTTACTAAAGTCAGTATTAATTTATTATAAATTACGCTCTTTCTCTCTCTTTAATTAAAATAGCACGCTTTGGAATAAAATTAACAGTCTGAGACCTTTAATTGATGCAGCATACGTACGTGACGGAAAGTGTATCTCATTCGGCGAAAGACTCAATTACCCAACAGTAGCAGCTGTTAAGTTCGTTCACTGCTCCATTTACTCTACGCAGAGCGGTGTCAATGCGCGCGACATCTCGTTTGAATTTTCTAAATGCTTTCCAGCGCACGTGACATTCTGCGGAAATGAACGGCATCGCGGAAAAGCGTCTGGCGCGTGGCTTTCAGACTCGCGTGAAATTCGCCGAGCGTATTGATCCAACTCGTGCGCGATGGACACGCCGTATACATTCCGGCGGTTGTGCGGTTCTCATCGATCCGTTGTCTTTCTCCCCGGGTTTCCTGGTCGCTGCTTTCCCGCCTTTTCGTTTTCCATAGCAGCTAAGGCGCTTAATGAACAAATGATATTTGAAATTTGTTTTTCCGCGGAATGATAAGCAGCGC
>Ga0157364_1002728_pt1 | contig 16712 bp, 7 predicted proteins | sample AttsexASBM2_FD_111476 | JGI IMG/M metagenome (GOLD analysis project Ga0157364, IMG submission 111476) | Fungus gardens microbial communities from leaf cutter ant in Ribeirão Preto, State of São Paulo, Brazil - Atta sexdens ASBM2 | ecosystem: Host-associated > Fungi > Mycelium > Unclassified ... | reverse complement strand
CCGCAAATCGTAGTTTCCAGGCACAAAATTCGACATGTTCAACGCTATTACAAACTATACTGTTGTATGAAACTTGTATTATTGTGAGTTGAAAATCTTTGTCAGATGTCAGAACAAGGAAATGCTGTCTGATGACAACTATATTGACAGCTATGGTCATCTATTGGTAAATTCCGGTTTCATATTTACATATCTGGTACCTCTTTTATTTTTGTTTGAAAAACTGTATCTCTGAACCCTTTAAGGTACAAAATAACAAAAGGTACAAACAATTCTCTTTCGAATGCCATTGGTCTTTTTTCAATGTTTTTTAAAATGACCGACTTTCCCTCTTGGCGCATTTCCGAAATTTTGAAAAATGCTGTATCTTCGAGCCTTTTGAGGTACAAATAAAAATATAAAAAAAATACAAACGGATACAAACGATTCTATTTCGAATGCCGTTGGTTGCAATTGATTATTTTAAAATGGCTCTCTCCCATCTCGCAAATTTTAAAAAACACTGTATCTCCGAACCCTTGAAGGTACAAACGAAAATAAAAGAGATACAAACGATTCTTTTTCGAATGGCATAAATGATATTAAAAAATTTTAAAGTTGCGCGCTGGCCATTTTTTATTTTTCACTTTCTGTTTAATCTATTTGAGATACAAACAAATATAAACGAAGTACAAACGCGCTATGGTATTAATTTTTATTTTTAATAAAGTTGGGCATCAGAATCAGTATTTATGAATATGATAAAATTACAGACGTCTTTACAGACTAGAAGATTTATGAATATAATAATAAAATTACTTAGACAATATACAATCAATTTTAAGTAATATAAAAGTGATTTCACTAATCTGTTCAAGGTCAATAATTTAAAAAACGAGCAATATTGTTAAGTAGATAAAATTTACAATTAAATTTATTAAATTACATATATATATATTCAAAACGGGATGTTTCAAACTTTATTGAGCTCTCTTCAGCCGATGGAATGAAAATTCGTAGTGGACAAATATAACAAAGCGGTGTATGTTACTTTCTCTTTCTTACATGATATTAAACGTTTCTTTTCGATTGAACCATGATTTATGTGATCCGTTTAGTTACAAAGTCAATTAAGATTCCTGAATATTCAATCAAGAACTCTGCGTTGATGGTGACACAGAATCAGACGGCGATCTGGCGAAACCATTACCACACACTCAAGCACGAACCCATGTCCGTATGCTCGTCTTCAATGCCGAGAATGAATGAGACAGCGAGTTTCTTCTTACACTAGTTTCGAGCAAAGTCGCTTATTTCGAGCAAAAATGCTTTCTCGGCAATCTCGGCCGCTCAGCAATCCTCGGCATTAATAAGGAGCGAGGAGCATTCTTAAATAACATATAAGTTTTAATAAATTGTATAAGTTTTAATAAATAATAATGTACCCTTCCTATTAATCCTAAGAAAGAGTATAAATAATGTTAAAACGCAATAGTTCACGAGATATTTAATTGTTTATGATTTTCATGCGCGTTATATACTTCCTTCATAAACTCGAGCAGCAAGAATAGTTCAGTAGAAGTAGAATTTTACCGGACAAAAAATTATAAACCAGCATTTCTTTTCGAAAATCTTCGAAAAAAAAATGCGAATGTTCAAAAAATTTTCATGGACTATTCTGAGACGTCCAAAGCATACTGTGTATGGATATCGTCTGGAAATATAAAATATTTCCAGAGATAAAATTTTCGAATTCGGAATTAAAAAGGATCCGCAAATATTGGAGGCAATCCAAGAAGTCGAGACACCGAGAAAGGAGTACAGTTCCGGGGAACCTCAAGATTCAACGATACAAAGCGATCCTTCACAAGATGATCTCAACACGTCTCTGCATGACATCGAAGAGCATGGTGAAATAAATGATACTCATGCGAACGATACATTTGACGACGCGCTCCCGGAAGACCGCGTATAGTTAGGCAAACCGGGTAGATCTATGAAAATATATATAGTTCCAATCGTGAACAATGCGCATGAATTCAAGATCTCAAGCGACATAAGTAATGATGAAGCTCAAAAGTAGCATGACGCCGAGTTTGCGATAAATGCACACTAGATTCCAATGAGCGATTTCTGAATTAGAAAAGGAAGAATGGCGTGACGCCATATATTCAGAAATTAAGAGCTTCAATTCAAAATGATACTTTTGATATTTGCAAGGCCAAAAGAGGTGATCAAATGTCGGACAGTGCTACAGAACAAATATACAGCCGATGGAAGTCTGGATCGTAGAAAGGCACGTATCGTAGCAAGAGGATTCGCGTCCTGGTATCGACTTCTTCGAGACTTTTGCCTCCGTTGCACATCTCGGTTTCTTTCGATTAATGGTGACTTTGGCAGCGATTCGATTTAAACGTATTATAGCTTGATATCGAAATTATTTACCTGAATAGAAGAATTGACACAGAGATCTTTATGGAGAAACCGGAATTATTAAATGAAATGCTAAAAAGGATCGAAATGGAAGAAGAGAACTGTGAAGTATTTGAACGCTCACTACCTGCTGAAGAGAGCCGGGTATAAACTAAATAAAGCTCTTTATGAACTACGTTAATCCGCTAAGGCGTTGGCACGTCGAACTCGATAGAAAGCTGCAAATTTCCTCCTACGACTGCAGATTCATGTCTTTATGTAAACTAACTTTGTCCTTATATACGATATTTTAATTTTTTCCAGTGATAGACAGAAAGAGGCGGAGATTAAAGAGACTCTAGGGCGCTCATTCGCGATAAAAGACCTTGGCGAAGCAAAGTATTGTTTGGGCTTTGAGATACGATGCGTATAGTGCATACACTTTTCTCAAAGGAGCTGCGTGCAGAAAATCTTGAACAGATTTGGCATGAACGAGAGTAAACCTGTGAACACACCTCTATCCGTTGAATCAAAGTTAAAGGACACGGAAGCGCAGGACGAATTCGAAGAAAAACCGTACAGAAAAACTCCGTACAGAGAGTTGATCGGATCATTGATATACATTGCTTTAGGTACCCGATCAAATATAGATAGCACATGCTGTGAGTGTACTAGGATAGTACTAGGATAGATTCAACTGCTGTTTCGGTCATTGGATGGCAACAAAGCGCGTACTGCGCTATTTAAAAGCATATACTGAATTACTCGTTTTTAAAAAGGACAAACTACCACTGCGAGGTGGATACAAACTGGGGAAACTGCATCATAGACAGACGTTCCTAGGGACAGGAGCAGCATTTACGTAATGGAACCGCAATAACGTGGGAATCTCATAAGCAAAAGACGGTTGCGCTTTCTTCTCGAGAGAGTAGAAGCGGAATATATGGCAACGTCAGATACAGCTAAAGAAGCTCTGTATCTCATAAGATTGCTCTGCGAGCTCGAATGTTCGAGTCTGATTACCATTACAATCTATAACGATAACTGGCACGAATTCTATTTATCACTCAAGCTCGAAATAACACATCGATATAAAACATCACTTCATTAGAGAAGTTCTGAGAAGTCATCCGGTGAACCTAGTCTACCTACAGAAGAAATGATCTCGGATATTCTACGTCATTGCCATTGGTTAAACATTTATATTGTTCGGCGGATTTAGAATTATCTTTATGCAAATAATATTCGGACTCAAATTAAGAGGGAATGTTAGAGATAATCAATTATCGCTCTCATTGACTTAGTAGTTTTGTTATTGCTCGATGTGCCCTCAGTGCCAATTCACAATAGTTTCCATTTTTTATTTTTCATGACATTCTATTCTACATCATACGAAAACGCTCACTGACATAGCGTCTTAAGAGAATATATATATCTCGTACTACTTTGAACATTCGTTCTGAATGTATTGTATTAATCCACGTTATTAAAATTTAGTTGTGCTCGATAGATCTTGTGCTATTCACATGCCTAATATGCTAAGTACCCTGCTGCATCAACACCATTATTGCTTCGAATTTATTATGAAGAGTGTATATCAATCTTTTTGAAACATTTAGTATACTTTATTATTTAATTGGAAATTTAAAAACATTTTTTTATCTTTTAATATATCTTTCAATATTACTATCCCTGATAGCCAAATCTGCGGAGATAGATTTTGAACAAAGCCTACTATCAATTTTTGATTGCAGAAAAGCAACAAACTGTAGACAGAGTTTGCACTATCAAACAATGTCAGTAAATTGTTGTCAAAAATATGACAAAGCCTGCTGACATATTATGTCAGCAAATTGAACAAAAATCGAACAGAGTCTGCTGCATAACCTGAGCAGATTGCGAGCAGAAACTGAGGAGAACCTGCTAACATAAGCTCTGTTGACGACAGCAGAAATCGAGCAAGATCTGCCATTGTCATATACGGCATCGCCGCGAGATGGACTTGCTTCTCATAAGAAAAAAACGTATAGGAGTCCTATAAAAATTAGTGTATGCAAATCTCCTAAAAATTCCCAAGCCCTTTCAGAGTGTGTTTTCTGAATCTCCGAATATTTTTTTGACTATTTTATAACTTTCTCATGTATATTTTGAAATGTGAAGGTAATCAATAATATTTTAGCTAAATAAAACTGTATTGATTGTTTCCAATTTTCACACCAGTATATATAAATAATTATGTATCATTATATTGTATATATATACACAAAAGTTTCTTATAAAAAATCAGATCAATTTAAATAAAAATAACAGATCTTGCTCAGTTTCTGCTGCCAATCTATCAAGTTATATCAACAGATTCTGCTCAGTTTCTGCTCACAACCTGCTATCAGATTCTATCAGCAGGTTCTGTTTAATTTCTACTGTTTGCATAGAATGTTAACAGGTTTTATCGTCAGAACAGGAGCAGAATGCGACATCAGTTGCAAAAAAATGTTTTCTAAATCTTCAATTATATAATAAAGTATACTAAAAATTTCAAAAAGATTGATATATTGATTTTCAATATATGCTTCATAATAAATTTCTAAATATTGAACTTTTACATATTTATATGATTTTCCCCCTTTACAAAGCAGCATAAAACCACGCTTGTTCTAGTAATATTATATTTCAATAGTTATTATTGTATATTTCATTTTTTGTATCGCTAGATTCGCTCAATTGATTGAAGATACGTTTTCGTTAACGCTGGCTATACAAATAGCGTTAAATACAATAATGATCAGCATTACCTTGTTACAAGTATGTATTTTTACCTTATTGTTACAAGTATTATTTTATTTTTGTCAACAATTCAGCATGTCTTTCATACATTGTTAATAATACATATTGCCCCTGGTGAAAAAACATCTCTGAAAATTTTGCTGCAAATGTCTAAAAAGGGAATCCTTTTCAGGAATTTTCAGTAATATTCAAAGATTTTCTCAAGAAAATTCAAGGATTAACGAATTTTCTGAAAATCATTTCTAAAACTCTAAATTTCGCTAAAATTCAGAAATTCAGTTATGTCTCTAGAAATAGAATTTTTATGATTTTTCAGAGACTTTCAGCAAATTCTATGAAAATAATTCCCAATGTTTGAAAGTCCATGAATTTTGTTGAAATTCAATGATATTTCTAAAGATAGAATTTTCATAGTTTCTCACTTTTCAGAGACTTTCAGCAAATTCTCTGAAAATCATTTCCAAGTCAAGTATCTAAAAGTTTCTGAATTTCATTAAAATTCGGAAATTCAGTAATGTTTCTGAAGATAGAACTTTCATGGTTTCTCACTTTTTAGAGACTTTCAGCAAATTCTCTGAAAATAATTTCCAAGAAAGTCCTTGAATTTTATTAAAATTCGAGAATTTCAGTAAAATCTTTAAAGATAAAATTTTCATAATTTCTCAAAGGCTTTCAGTGATTTTTATGAAAATTATTTTCAAGGGTCTGAAAGTCCCTGAATTTCACGGAAATTCAGTGAGATGCCTCTGAAACTTAAATAGACAATAAATAATACATGTATCAATTGAAGAAGTGACGTAGCACGTAACGCAGGAAATTCATAATCGAGAGGTTCCAAAGCATCTATTATATGAAACAAGTTGTATTTCAAAACGAAATGGATTCCGATTAGAATTATTCTGTTTTCTCTAAAAAAATAATATAAATCTAAAAAATAATTGAATAATTCGGAATCTATTCCAAATAATTTCATGTTTGATATGTAACCAGATTCAAATCCAAATAACATAAGTAAGTGTGTTTTTCAAAATAATTTCAAATAAAATCATTACATCTTATAATCATTTGTAAAAAAATCATTATATCTTATATAAAACAACTTCTATTAAAAAAAGAAATAAAATTTATAAATCTTAAAATAAGAATTTTTTTTCAAGTATCGCATTGAAAATCTCTGAAAATCTCTGACAAATTTTAAAAGTTTATGAATATATTGTAAAAAATTTTATGAAAATCTTTAAATCATTAAAATATTTTGATAAATCTGTGAAATTATACTGAAAAATTCTCTGAAAACTTTGCAACATACCCAAAAATATGGACATTTTCAAGAAATTTTCAGACTTTTTAGAAAAATTTTCAAAAAAATTCAGAGATATTTTTTCACCAGATACACTTAATAAAATTGAAAGAAACAGTATGTGCGAGAGGAATTAAAATATATTTTTCGTATTGGAGATCACACAGCAGCAAGCCGATATTTTAGAAATGATACGATATGTGATGTATGTCATTGGTCAATTGATCCATCTCTTCTGCCTCAGTTTCGAGGGACAAAAGCTGATAGATCACAGTCTTCAAATTCGCAATAAGATGTAAGACGTATGCTTTTGTGATAATATTTCATTTATTGGAATTTATTTAGTGTATAGTTACATTGCAGTTATAAAAGTCTTTGGTACGAAATATCCCCCAAGTCGCAAAGAATGCTTCTGTTTGTAATGCAAAAGAGTCTTCGATCTATTTTCTTAAGCGCTGGCAAGGTCTATATTTTTTCAATGGAAAATTTCACCATGGTAAAATTAAACATATAATAAAGAATATAACTGTCGTAAAATAATATCTATATAAGTTTATTATATCATATGTTTTAAGATCGTGCAAACATCAATGTCGTACTTTACCGTACTCTCGTCTTTGGAATAATTAAACAACAGTCAATATCCAAATGTCAGTCCCGCAACAATTTATCCGCAAAAATATAAACCATAATTTTTATGTAACGTCAAAACATAATTGTTACCCATTTGTGTGTAAGTAATATTTATGTTTATGTAATTGTTGTAATGAATTTTTTTATCACTTTCGCGTATTTCCGCGTATTGTACTTGAAAACAAACAAAAATTACATTACAAGAAAAAATATGACTTTGTATAAACATAACTTTGAGACATTTTTTATAAACACTTTGTATAAACATAACTTTGAGACATAATGAAAGAATAAACATACAAAAATTATTGAATTTCAATTATAAGATTTAATATAATAATTTAGAAAAACTATAATCTTTATGTAACGCAATATAAACGGATTTATCGATACAATTTTGTATCGATACAAGATATACACTCATTTATTGTTATTACAAAAAAAACATAAAGTATAGTTCTTCCCTCATGACCATCTAAAGTATCTGCAATGTTCTCTAAGATAGTTTTGCTATTTAATTCGTCAAAGATAGATCTTAAATTTTAACAAATTCTCCGCTGTCATTGCTAAGGATGCAATTGTATACAATAAAGTTTGTACGTTATTTTATCAATTTTTTTATTAAGAAAAATAAAAAAAATAGAAATTGACGTAGTTAAAACATCACTATCTGTATGAAAGACTGAAGAGTTTTCATAAAAATTCTACAATCGATACATATGTTTCATACGCGGGAGGGAATTCGCAAAAAGAATTCGTGAAATATACTTGTCAATAGGATATCTATATAAATGTGCCCTATCCTATAAGAGTTACATGTCACTTTTTACTGTGCTGTGACATACTACAATTACTATGCAAAATCGTTATAAGTCTATAACGTTTGTAAAATTATTATGTACGTTTGAGACAACTTATAAGGACAACTTCATAAGGAATAGGAATTCAAGGACTTTGACATATTTTAAATCAGTCTGTGCAAGATCAGAGACGAAGTATCGCGAACTATGGATACTGTTACTCGAAATAATTATTATGATATTGTTAAAAGAATATCATCTTTAGCCGGTCAGTGGCCTTATCAAAGCCCAAAGACGAGATTGCTCTGTGTCAGCTTGATGACTTTGAGTACATTTTCCATAAATGTTCCACAAGTAACACTTTTTAAATATAAAATTATTTTTAAGAAGAGATTTATATTGAGTATGCATAGAAATTTTTAGTTCGCTTAAATGATATACTTTCAGATGGCTAAATTTATAACATGTAACAAAGACTTGCCATGTATTTTTGAAACTATGACATCACTTATGTTAGCAATCATGAGTTTGGTGAAACTATACACGTGCTATCTTAATCTCTACAAAGTATAGTATAATGCTGTGTACACATAAAGTGTTTTAGTTCTAGTAGTCGACGTGTTTCTTGAACAAATGGAATTAAATACCTCACTTTTACTTGCGAAAATTTTTCAATTTTTTCATTATTATGCATCTTTGATATAACACATGAAAAATTCAATCGATATTTAAGGGAATGTGATCAAATTGTTGGAATTGTTGCAGATTGATATAAATCTCGGAATTTACTGAACAAAATCAAAAACCTTTTATAGGATTAAAGTAGATGCAAAATTTGATAGTGCTGAAAAAAAAAGTTAAAAATTTACAATATATTATTAGGACTGTATATGTGTAATAATACAAACTATAGAAATCAATGCCTTAAACGGTCTAGCTAAATCTTAAATGCTTGTATGATTCTGTATGAATTTATATACTACGTAGTCTTTCGAAACACATACAGAAATGATCTTTCGGTTTTGAAACGCTAACTCCACTAAACTATCTTAATAATATTGTTAAATTGACTAACAATTTAATAATTTAATGTTCTTTTGCATCTTCGAACAATCTTAATAATACTAAGTGATATAAAATCTGTAAATAATTAATTTTTATTGCGAAAAATATTACCTAACCGGGAGTTGAATTTCTTTTCGGGGAGCGTCCTTTAGATCATCGAGGCCTTAATCCAATGAGAAATGGATATCAAATCGGCATTAATTAATTCTACGTCGATTTGATGCTTTCGACATCGAATCAATATTGATTCTGAATTTATATACTACATATATAGGCTTTTAAAATGCGCGTTAGTAGTTTAATAGAATTCGCGATTCAAAGCTAAAAATCATTTGCATGTTTCAAAAGATTACATACGCAGTATATAAAAATTTCCAGAGTCATACAAGCATTTAAGATCCATTTAAAGCATTAAAAACTTACATTTTTTCAACTTGTAGAGCTGTCATGTAACGTAAATATTTCCAAAAGTTTTGTAGCTTGTATGGAGTATCAAACAGTGCAGCACTCGTATTACGTGCACAAACAATATTGAGTTTATGAAACTATTCAGCAAACACCAAATATAAAAAATATAATAATATAACATGGAAGTATAAATAATATAACAGATGTTATACTTTATATTATAATTATATAACTTTACTTTATATATATAATATTAGATCGGGAAAAAGTTCGTACTTAAAAAAAATTTTTTGCAAAAATTTTTCATTTGTTGCGAAATTTTCATTACAATTATATCATTCGCTAGAGCAAAATTTCAGCTTTAAGAATCTGTTTTTTAAATTACGGTATAATGATTTTTATCGCAATTATGAGCAACCAAAATCAGAATGCTCCTTTACTTATCTCGCGAATTACTCAGGAACAAAAAATCATAGCAACATTTTTAAAAAATGATTTTATAGGAAAAGCTTCAAGCATTCACGGTAGGTAGTCAAAAATTTTCGTGAACTTTTTTTGGACACGTAAGAGATCTCCAAAATAAAAAGAAAATTTTTCATCTCTTTAGCTTATTTTAGCTCGTAGTTTTTTAAATGTAAAAAGTACCAAACTCACAGAAACTAAAAAAATATAGTAACCTTTTGAAAATAAAGATTTCAAGCTTTAAAATCCTTTTTTTAAATTTAAATTTCATTTGATGATATTGTATATAATTTTGAATTAAAAAATACGAAGAAACTTTTTCTTCAACCCAATATAACCGAGTTATGAAACTATTACATTGTTTCGTTATTTATATGTTATAATAAACGAACAACAATACTCCGTTGCGTGTTATATAATAACTGTTCCACTGATATATAAATGCTATATAATTTCAATTATGGTTCTAATCTCGCGGTTCTAGTCTCTATCAGCGGCGTCGCGAAGCTCTGTGCCTGTCGAACGCGACAAGCGTAACAATTTGTACTTGAATGAGAATTTACGGACAAATGAATATTACTTGTAATATAGAAGAATATATTACTAATGAATTCAGTCATTTGCATTACAAATTATTAAATATCAACGCATACTAAAAGCTATATTACATGGAATTAATGAAGTTAAAGTGATAAGTAAAAGTGATAATTGGTAAGTTTAGCCTTCATGTCTCCGATATTGATGAAATTCATTTGACGCGTAGGATCATGCAAAACATTTTTGCACGAAATGAACGAATTTGAACAAATAACGTATCTCACTCTGTTCCGTGGATCGAGATATTAATCGTGACGACTATTTCAGGTTAGGAAATCTATCACATTCATGGCATAGAGATAGACATGAAAAATGAGAACATGTAAGTGAGACTATAATAATATTTTCTGCTCCAGAATTACATTAATTCTTTGCTTTAAAAACACAAATTTTCTGCTTCAAAAACACAAACTCTGTGTTTTAAAAAAACACTCTTAGTAACAAAGTGCAAAACAGATTTTGAGCAGAGCTTGCTACCAATTTTTGATTGCAGAAAAGCAATAAATTGTGAGTGTTTGTATTGTCTGACATTGTCAGCAAATTACTGTCAGAAATATGACAAAGCCTTAGATATACTTAATTGCCAGCAGATTGGTAGTAGAAACTGATAGCGAATTAGTGTACAAACCGCATTAGTGTACAATGAGTGCTTTTTCTTGCCAACTTTTTCAATGCCACGCATAGGTTTATGCACACTGTCTCAATGCATTAAATCGTATTCAGCAATGAAAACTGTGCTGAATTTATATTCGGACCAACCGAATGAACTCAATGAGTTCAAGAAATATTGCACTGATGTTTCTGACAGTATAATTTGACATAGCACTAAAAAGTGGTTCTGCACTCGCTCTATATTGCAGCACTAGAGCGGAATCAAAACATATATGCCGAATTCGCCATTAATAAAATCTTGTATAACCGGTAGATTGAAAACAGATTGAGAATAAGACTTAATTCAAGCAAATTCTGCTCGATTTCTGTCATCAATCTGCTGGTATAGTCCGTCAGCAGGCTTTGTCGACAAATTCATAGCCAAATGTGGACACAGATGATTAGTTTTGTAGTCAAAATCTGATCGAGTTTCTTGTCAATTTGACTCCAAACTGCTAACATTTTGCAACATACTATATATAGAAAATTTGTTTTGATTAGATATTTATCTGCTTTAAAAACACAAATTTTCTTTCGTAAAAACGAAAATTATATAAAAAATAATTTGTGCATGATGTTTTTAAAACAGAAAATTTGTATTTTTAAAAGGATGCTGGACTGACGGCCAAACTTGATCAAGGTCGATCGAGGTTGATAGTACAATTTTTGAATTCCAAATTCAATAGTGACATCTTTCATTCATTTCTTATACTTATTATATGTCATTGTGTCTCCCTCAAATGCATTCATCCTTACCTAACATATTGCAACACCATCTTTTAGAAGATCGAACTTACTGCTAGAGTCTTCGTTCAGTATTCGTATACACGTCATTTGCAGATCGATATAAATCTTTCTTTTTAAACAATAAATAATAAGAAGGAGCTACAAGTCAGATTTTTATGTATTTTAAATTCTCAGAACATACGTTTCGATCTTATTATATCATTCTCAGTGTAAAGAAATTAAACGCAAATTTGACAAAATTAATAAAACGTTTAAATATAAATTATACAATTTACAGTTACGATAAAAGTTGGTAAAATTTCTTCATATCTATCATCCGCAACTTTTTGTTCTGGTAATATTATCACGTTGTTATATTCTTCCATCATAACAATATCGCAAAGTCCATAATGATAAAAATATTGAACATGATGAATCATTAAATAAAAATGTATCAGCACACATTCTGTTATCAAATTAATAGAATAGATTATAAAAATTAAAATGAATAAATAATGAATAAACAATGAATAAACAATGAATAAATGATCATTATATATTATCTGTATTTTAATAGATAAGTATATTAAAGTGTGTGTTAATAAATAAAATTGTACATATACCTCAATTGCCATAATTGATAAACTAGGATATAATTAGTAATTGAAACAATGAGTCAATTTAATTCGCAAGAAGCAAATGCGATCAGAGATAAAAATTAAATCTAGTTCAATCAAATTGCTTGTATTGAGTGTGAGCGACATTCTATTGTTTTATATTATTTTATTAAGAAAGAGGATGAGATTGGAAAGGGAATAGAGATGGGAAAGAAATAAAGGAAAAAGAAAAGAAAAGATTAAAAAGAGGAAGAAGGCTGCAAAATTTGTAGATAAGAATTAAGTAATGCTTTCATTTTGTTTGTACAATCCCAATTTTTGTTTTTTAATGTGAAACATTTTGGAGAGCAATCTTTTATTGTACAACGGTTCCTTATCTAAGATCTTTACATCTTTCCAATTAAAATGATGGTTCTATAGTTCAGAGCAAAATTTGCACTTTTCGGCCGATTTTCGAGAGGCTTCGTCTCCCGCTATTCCTCTTACCGCTCGTCCTGCGCACAGTCCAAATGCCACTCCATGTTTAGGAACGTCTAACATTCAAAGACATGAGATGCACGGGACGCTCGCTTTAATCGCTTCATCTATCATATCTTCCAAAAGAGATATATATATTCGTGAAATTTTGAATTGTTCATTTCAAAAAAGAAAAAGAGAACGTCTTTTCTTATAGCAAAAAATAATATCGAGTTCTGTCATTGTGTTAATACGACGAAATCTAAAAATTCCTCGACACATGAATGATCGTCTTGTACAATTCGAGTAAAAATACTAGAAAAATACTAAAAATACTAAGTGACTCATGTATCGAATATCATCTTTCGTCAAGGCACAAAGAAAATTATTTACATGATTTCAAAAGATTTTGTAATTTATCCCTTATGGAATCACTGATATATCAGCAATTCTTGATGTTACAGTTTTCTTGCACTAAGACAAATATTCATTGCTTCCTCCAGGATTAAGGAATTGCCAAAAGTTTTTACTGCTTCAATAATGCAATTTTTCACAAAAACGCCTTCGGTGGCTTAGAATTTTGTGCTATAAGCAGGGAAAGCTGCAGCTAAGAAGCTTGTAGGGATTTTTAAGAAGAACAAAGGAAAAGGTATTGCATTTTCTTGATAAACTAATTTTAACCCTTCTATAATATTCAATTTTTCTGAATTGAGTAATTTAAATAATTTACCGAATGACGAGTTTTGAAATGCTATTCTAACATATTTTTTAATTACTGAAGGCTGCGAAATAAACAAATCGTTCGATCTGAAATGTAATTAAAAAAGTAAATAATTATCGCTGATATCAGTGATTCCATAAGGGATAAATAACAAAATCTTTTGAAATCATGTAAATATTTTTCTTTGTGTCTTGATGAAAGCACTGACATTCGACACATGAGTCAACTTAATATTTTTACTCGAATTGCACAAGACGATTATTCATGTGTCGAGGAACTTTTAGATTTCGTCATATTACGTTACACAACGACAGGATTCGATATTTTTTTGGCAGTTGAAGAAATTCTTACAAAATTTGATATAGATTTCAGTAAATGTTCTTCAATTATGACTGATGGCGCGAAAACTATGAGAGATTTAAAGAAAGGATTTGCCGATCATTTAAAGCAGCGAAATTCAAATATTTCCATTATTCACATAATATATCAGAAAGCATTAGCTGGTAAAGTTGTAGAACTTTTAACAACTATGGAAACTAAAATAATTAATGAAATTAAAGATGGACATAAGTTCCTTACTTATCGAAAATTTAAATTATTTCTTGAGGAATATAAAGCTGTTTACACAAATGTAAATTCCCAGTTCTTTGTCCATGTCGTTAGCTTAGTGCTGCAAAATGTTTAGAAATATTTTTTGCTATAAAAAAAGACTTTCTCCTTTTCCTGAAAGAAATGAACAATTCAAAATTTCACAATATATATATCTCTTTTGGAAGATGTGATATTTTTTACTGAACTCGCTTTTATTACTGATATAAGTAATCAACTTCTTAATTTAAAACTGCAAAGGATGAATCAAAATATTTTCCAATTAGTGAGTCAATTAGTTGAATCTTTCCGAAGAAAATTGCAAGTATTAAAATCTCATTTAAATGATAATATTTTTCATTTTTTTCCTTCTTGTCAAATTCTTCTCGAAAGATGACAATAATTGCAATTTCAAAGAATACATTCATTTTCCAGATTCTCTTATAGACGAATTTGATACACGGTTTACTTGCTTCGAAAAACTCAGAACTGAATTAATTCTTTTCGAAAATCCCCTTACAGCGCCAATTGAAGAACAGCATCTTGACTTGCAAGAATTATGTGATTTGCAGAACGATATTGCACTTAAAACGGTTAAAAAAACTGGTGCCGATTTTTACAAAATGTTGAAAGAATCATACCCCAATCTTTGAAATTTTGGACTTCTATATATTTATGTGAGACATCCTTTTCAAAAATGAAGCTTATAAAAAATATGAGACATTTTACCTTGAGTGATGATTCTTTGCCTCGTCTTATGCGGCTCGCTACGTACAACGCAATATGCTACGTGCAATATGCAAATCGACGTTTCTAATTTCGCCAATAAAATATTTCGAAAATCAGAATAAGTATTTTTCATTTCATTTCGTTTGTGTTTAATTACTTGTTGTACAATTCATCATTTTTATCAGTGGACTATTAGAAATACCACTTAAAACAAAACGCATCAAAAATAGTACTTCAAGGGTGACGTGGAAAACTGTTGAAAACATTGGATATATTCGTTTTGAGCGCTTATCCGTTGCTTCATTCTTAATTATAATGAACGAAAAAAGATAGAATAAAGCGTGAGCGCCCCGTGCAGCCCATGTCTTTAAATGTAGACGCTCCTAAACGTCGAGCGGCATTTGGACTGCGCGTGGCAAGCGGTGAGAGGAATAGTGGGAGGCGGAGCCTCTCGAAAATCGGGAAGTGCAAATTTTGCCGAGCCCTGTTAATATGATGATCAGTAATCATCGATGGAGAACCAGTCTTTTTATTAATATCCGAAATATGTTTTTGTTTTTAATTTTCTTTTGGTTTGTCCTACATAATTAGCTTTACAGTTATCACAAGAAATTTTATATAGCATTTTGATTAGCTAAATGATCTATCTTTACCTTTAATTATAAGATTTTTTAATGCATTTAGGATTGAACATGATAGTTCATAATTACATTTATATATTTGGTATGGAAAAAAGTTCGTGGCGCTTTTTAATGCCATCTAACGGGAAAAAGCCACGAACTTTTTCCCACCTAATACTATAGATAAAAAACTTTCAGAGATAGATTTATATATGGCTTGGAAAAATAAGCTTTTTTTTTAAGCTTTTAATCTTATGTTAATTTCATAGATCATTTCAATCAGTATTGTTTGTGCATGTAATGCGCTAAGTACTGCACTATTGTTTGGTCCATACGAGCTATAAAACTTTCGTCTTAAGGAAACACTACGTCAAATGACAACTCTACGAGTTGAAAAAAATGTAAGTTTTTAATTTTTTTTTCGATTTTAGTATAAAGTTTACTGCAACATCACACCAAATTTAGCGTGAGTTGAAAAAATGTAAATTTTTAACTTTTTTTCGATTTTAATATAAAATCTATTGCAGCACTCCAAAATTTTGCTATTTTAATCCTGTAAAAGGATTTTTTATTTCGTTCAGTAAATTCGGAGATTTATATCGATCTGTAAAATCCCAACAATTTGGTTACTCCAATATCCTCTTAAAAAAAAGAATTTGTATTTTTAAAACAAAGAATTTGTGTAACGTTCAATGTCATTGACATGACAGAGTTCCTAATCTGAATATATCAGTTAATGAAATCTGAATGTCTTCAATAATTAATACCTCAGTTTGTGGAACAGAGCGACATGTTTTTGTTAGAAAGCTAGATTTCATGCAAAAACGCGTCGAATGAAGCTAATTTTATCAACATCGGGAGTAAGGAAGCTAAACTCAACAATTACAATTATTAGGTATACAACTTTGCTCCCGCCGTTTTCCTATAGATGGCTTTAGCGGTAAGTGATGGTCGAAATAAATAGATCATAAATGTCATACAATAAACTTGGGCATCTGTCAACATAACCCCATAGAAACATTAGACGATTTGTGTCTGTATCATAAAGTTATTCTCGATTGAAAATGTCAGTTTACGAGCCAAATTCTCGTCATTTGCGGGAGGTTTTAATTTTTTGCTTCAATATGAAGAAATCTGAGGCTCATCGAATGCTCTCAAATACTT
>Ga0157364_1002727_pt1 | contig 16714 bp, 9 predicted proteins | sample AttsexASBM2_FD_111476 | JGI IMG/M metagenome (GOLD analysis project Ga0157364, IMG submission 111476) | Fungus gardens microbial communities from leaf cutter ant in Ribeirão Preto, State of São Paulo, Brazil - Atta sexdens ASBM2 | ecosystem: Host-associated > Fungi > Mycelium > Unclassified ... | reverse complement strand
ATGATACTATATGAATGTGACAACGCGTGTCCATAGGTTGCGTGGGCGAAAATCTGTCATCACTGCGTGCGTTGGCGTTAGGTGAACCACGTGTGCTCACGTTACGTGCACGTGAACCGTCATGTCGAATACCATCCCCCCATGAATCGCTCAGTCCATACAATACACGACCCCCGTTGCGGTCAATATCGCGCTTTCTTAGAATAAATACTTCACCACCGTGGGAACACGCGCATCCCGTGCTAGTCGACGAGTGGCTTCGGCACCCCCGCGAACCTACAGGAACACGGCATCCGTTCGCACCGTTATTGCGAAAAAAAATTTTCCCGAGGAGCAATCGATCTTGCCGCCGCCGATCGTATTCCGCATACTCTGACTTTTGAAGAACGATGATTGTCACAATTCGAAAAGAATAACGCTTTTAAAATAAAATTATTCATTATCGAAATGTTGGAAATAGAATTGTTCTATTTATCTATTTAGTTTTGAAGGACTAGGTAGCATAGATTTTTTAAAATAACATCAGTTATGTCGAAAATATTAATTTTTAAGAAGATTGTTTGACTAGATTTCAAACTTTCCTCCCAGTAATTATAATTATAGCTGCAATGTATTGTCACATATAAATTTCAATTAGTTTTGCTAAATTAGCTTTTCAAAAATATATTTATTATCTTATTTATGATTGTCTTTCTATTGATTTCTAGTGATTTTTGAAATTTTTTGAATATTTTACACATAAATGACCAAGTATATTATTGCAATAGCAGTCTGATAACTCTCACATTGAATAACGTATTAATAAATAGTACGAAAATTATCGATAAAAGTATTAGGAATTTAAACCGCGATATAAATTATATGAATAATATATTTGTAAATAATGAGTTTCATTAATTTTCTCTTCATTTCTTCTTTATCTATAATCAAAATCGCAAAACTATTATTTCATCCGTGGTATCAGATAAATGTTAAAATACAAATATAATATGTAATTGTATAAAATAATATATATGTATATTATATGTATATTATATAAAAAGAGATAAAATTATTTTTCCCCAGTTTATATTATATATTAAATAATTAATATCAAGTATTTACAGGTATGCCTCGAAGGAATAGTATTTGAAATGTGTTATGAATATTTTAAAATTTTATGATCGCGATGTTTGACCGCGTATACGCAATACACAACATACACACATAACTTTGTCAAGCGCACTTCTTAATAATTGAGAGAATAGTTAGCGTGTCTCTCTATGGGGTCAATATAATGCCGACTATATACTAAATACTTTACACACCTTCAGGCGTGTTATACAAGATTATTCTGGGTCACTAGTCCACACAAGATGCAGATGACTTTCAAAGAAATGGTCCGTCGTTCGCTCATAGAGTTGCATGAATTAACTATACGTCTTCAGTAGGTAAGTGGAACACGAGGAGAAGTGGTTTCGCATCTCTCATCACGGCATTCGATACTGAATCTTTTATCTTACGGTCTTCACGCTTTATCTTGTGACCTCTCTTTAGCGAGAATCGTCGGATTAAGTCTTGTCGGATTTGTGCGACTTGTGCGGTAATAAAATTGACTGACCTGACAATATGCTTGTGTCTTTCAACCCAGTACTTGATGGCACTTCTGACGAGCATTTCTTGCTTCTTCGTTAATCCGTTCGGTCCTACGCCACCATTGAAAGTCATACCAGCAGTTGGGCGGAAAGTTGCCGTGAAGTCCTGTCGATTGCTGTATATATTACGAAGATCGAGATCCAGCATGTTGTCGCCCTGGGCTGCTGAAGGTGGTGGTGGCTGATTGTTCTCATTCGATTCACGAAGATGATCCGCACTACCAGCCTATATGCACAAAAAAATCTCATTGACACATGAAGTCTGAGAAAAATTTTATGCAGAAATTTATATCGTTTATTTTAATACTTTGGATGATAGAAATTGTTTCTTATGTCAACGTTAAATTTTGTTTCCTTAAGAAGCTAATTTTGATTAATGTAAAAAGAAAATCCTATTTTTATTTTAAAATAGAAATGGAATTTTTTTTATATTGATTAAAATTAGCGTCTTAAAAAAAAACTTTTAAATGTGAAAAATAAAAAAATATAGATTTAAATTTGAATGTGGGGAATAAAATTTATATAATCAATATTATCTGTGGAGATTGAAACTGTGGAGATTGATTCGACAGACCTTGAAGAGCTCGCTGCTATTCGGTACCACCGTATCCAAAGTTGCGCTCAACTCCATGAGTGGTTTCATAATCTGTTTCAGATGCTGCAACTGTTCGCAGGCAAACAATAACCACGAGCAGAAAAGCACATCCAATGAATTGGCATTAACAAGCATGAAGAACACCCAATAGAATTGGTAGATGAGCATCAATATATGCGTTATTCCCTTCCTGGCATCGAACGGATAGAACGAACGGACCAATAGTTGTGGCAACTAAATTATAAGAAATATATACAGAATAAGAAAGGTACTCGAATAATTATACCATACAATAAATACAATGCATATATATCGTAGATAAAAAAATAAAATAAAAAGGAAAGAAAGAGAAGTATGTAAAGATAAATATTTGAGTTATATACGTACATATGCATAACGTGTTTTAATTATATATTGGTTATATATTATAATTTAAATTATGATATTTCATTATAATTCTGTTATTTAAATTATAATTTTAATAATTGTATATTAATAATAAAAAGCGATATCTAATATTGCTTTTTATTTTTAATATATATAAATATAATTCAAGTATAATTAAATTATCTTAAAGATTTTTCCTTTCCATTTTCAATAATTTTTAATTTTCCTTGTTGAGGGAAAATATGTATTTTATAAATTTGAATTATTACCTGAATAATTGTCGTCTCATTCGTAATTGGATCTACGAGTTTCCTAATCGGGTGTTCAAAGAAAGTAAGAGTAGTCCAAGCTACCGCAGTGAGCACGGTTGTGGCGCCGACCAAGAAGAGTAGCAGTCTCATCTTCTTCAAAGCGATCGCATGGTATCTCGCATTGCTCTCGGCGAAGAGCGGATGTGTATTCGGATTGTTCCATATCGCCCACGTTCTGTAAAAGTACTTGCTCCTGATAGCGAAATAAACGATCTTGACGATACTGTGCGTGAAGAAAAGGAGAGTAATTGTGTTGGCCGTGAGATCGTCGACGTCGGCGCTTTCGATGATTAGATTCACTGCGCACAGGCCGAATTGTAACAGCAGCAGAAATAGGTTTGCCTAGAAAAATAATTTTTACGACGTGCATGTACGATTTAGAGGATCTTTACTCACAGATATGAATCATTAATTTTAATGGTATTGATTGTTAAAATTATAGTTATTGTTAAAACTAAAGCTATTAGATATCTTATCAAAATATTATTATCAAATTCAGGCTAAAGAATGTCGATAACTTCGATTTGATCAGACGAAATTAAATTTTGTTATTTGGCGAAAATTTTATCTAACAGTATTATATGTTGAAACTCGTGATTACTTACACAGCAAAATATTTTATGCAAGTATTTGGACGAATTGTCGTCATAATAGTTGAATACGAAATGTCCAAACATCTTCATAACCCTTATGTTGGGCATGAGATCGGCCACTAGGCCCTGTTGCTTCATCTTCATCATCTACGAGCAAATTACACGAGTTGACAATTTATTATTAAATTATCAAACGCTCTTTTCGTGGAATTGTCATTAAAATTCGTTGGCAACTTTAAAATCCGCTCACTTAGAAAAAAGTTGTTGTTTTAAAAAAGTTATTGATTCAAATAAATACGGACACCGACTGTCAAGTAAATATTTCATAATTCAAAAGAATAATATATTTTAAATTACAAGAATTTTAATAACATAGTTCACATATATTTAACATATATATAAATATGTAGCTATTTTTTAATGTAGGTTCTTATTTCGCGTAAAAAAGCGATTTGTATTATTTGTCACAAGGCAGTTATGTAAATGACTATACGCATGAAATCACAAAGTAGTTATGTAAATGAAACTTTTATAACTCTTCTTTTGCATCCAATATATCGCTAATTACTAATTAATGTGTTTTTTATACAATGTAAATCGCGATATATAAATTACAATTATAAAAATTGATAAGACTTTTCTAGGTAGTCTTTAGAGTTTTTTCTAACTCATCGTCAAACAATACAAGACTCGAACAGAAGCTTCCTGTTTCTCCAGGCATGCGCTGTATTTTCGTATTTATAAATAAAAGATGTCCGAATCTTTTTACATTTTTCGGATACTTTTTTGAACTTTCACGTTTTTGTTCAGAAAGTACCTGTTTTGAAGTAAGAGCGAAGGTCCTACCTTGATTGCTTTAACTATCCAAGATTACAGATGTCCAAAAGCGAAGAATTCAATCGGGACTCCGCGGCCAATTTATGATGCGGCCTTCAGCGCCTCGCGATTACGTTGCAGCAATCTTGCCAAATATATCAGAAGAACGAAGAAGAGCAAACTAACTAGCCGGCCTGCCATCAGTCGTCGTTTTATGGCACAAACGGTTTTGTGTTGCGAATGGTCTTATCTCTCCGGCCGAGGCCCAGGTAACCTTCTACTTCCTCTACTTCTGCCTTCTTGTTCAACCCCCTGGTTATGACCTGACCGCTACCACTACTCCGTCGGTGTGAAACCCCTTCCAGTGGGGTAGGTACCAAACGTGGACCAATCGGGGCCCGGTAACCAGGCGCAAACCGCTTCGTCGCGTTGCGCGACGTTCTTCCGACGCCATATCGCTTCTTACGTTGTCCCCGAGTTGCACGGGGATCTATAATCTTCTTAATAATTTAGTACACCACCGCTATGCTCCGTGTAGTTTTCAACGTAAAGAAAGTTTTACGAAGAAAACAATCTAAAGTCTCAAGATGCCTAGAGCAGGGGTTAGCAACTGGTGAAACGAAACTTCCGCTAAGATCGCCGTATATCAACGCGCAATGTCGATTTTCTGAATATTATTCTAGAACACTTTGCGAGTCTTTGTGACCCTTATTACGATTCTTTTGTTAATGTTAGTAATTATTAGCTAGAAGATAATGCCTCTCGTACTTTCACGATTGTATTGATGTTAAATAAAAAGTTTAGCTTGCGTATTGTAGCTATTACAAATTATCAATCTTATCTTCTTTCTATCATACAAAATTTCACGTTTTTCCTAAAAATATTTACAAATTAATTATTGTATTTTTATATATATCAATTTTATATATCTTAAGGATCTATTTCTAGTATTTTTTTTAATTAATATGCAAAATTATCTTCAGAGAATAATTTTGATTTGACAGATTTGGATGGAGTCAATTTTCTCTGATAAATTTTGTGGAAAATCACTCTCTTTCAACACGCAAAATGTTGAAAAATGTACGTAAATTCTCGCAAATGAGATGTAATTTATTAGGATACTTTCATCACATACATCATAGGATAGTCGATGAAAATAAATGATTCGTACGTAAAGTACGAGCGCATACGAAACGAATGACGTAAAACAAATAGTATAAATCGGGCGTAGTTTTATCGTCGAGTGTGACCTATGTAAGCCTCAACGATTAAATATGTCACGTATTGACTTAAAACGAGGGCCGCACCGCAACTTACATGGATAATACATAGTAAGGAATTCATTATTTAGGGCGATATTACGACCGATGCGACGGTCGATTAATGATACTTTGTGCTGATACAACGGATAAGCCAAAATTAGATCAACATTGAAGAAGTTATTGATGACACTTATACCTAGATAGTTTAATCTTTCATTTAAATTGCGAAAGTTCTTTTTCCATTTAGGGATGTTTTCAAATTCTCACCCGAGTACCAAGAGTCATTTTATTCTTGCTGTTCACCGAATGTTAAACAAGAATAAATACTCTGGGAAGTACTCGGGTGGGAATTTGAATGCGCTTCAAGGGACATTCTAAAGACATTCAAAGGACGTTCCTATGGCCTTTGAACATCCATAAATGTTCCCAGGATGTTTCTCGGATAAAGGATGTTCAAACTTGTTAATGAATGTAATAATTGATAAAATAATCAATACATATTTGGATTTAAATACTCTTTGGATTCAATGACATGATTTTACGTAAATCGGAAATCTGCAAATTGTGATGTTTATCACTGCAAAATAATCTTAATAAGAGAACTTCATGTAACTTATAAAATACTCCTTTGGTCGTTCGGGCAACCGATTTTGTTGATTAGCGACAGCGCAATCTAATTGTTTTTTTGGGAAGAAAACAAGGCGGACGTAGCAATTATCGAGATTGAGCAACGATCTAGAATTAAACTGTATTGCTCTCCATAAAGTCTTTTTTTATAAAAAACCAATCGCTAATTGATTACAAGTGAGTGATGTATTATAAAAATACGTGCATGTGGATAATCTAATGGCGATATAGTGAAAATTTTTTAATTAATTTTATTAGCAGAAGTCATCATGTTACGTTTCGGTATCTTTGTTCTAATGTTGTGGTCGCTGATGACGTGCTCCTATGGATTTACGATGGATCGTGCAGGTATCGCATCAATCTTTGCTTTCATCTTCGCTTCATTTGAATAGTCATATTTGTTACTGTAATTTATGACAAAGTGTAAACATGTATCAATCATTTAGTCAACTTATTCATAACCGGTTCTTGTTTTTTACACCAATAAATTTTACAACAGTAAATAATGTCTTAAGATAATGCTAATCCTCTTAAAGACGACTTAATTATAAGAATTGACTATAAATGTCAATGCCAATGACTACTATGTTTAACTATGTTTAAATACCAATTAACAAAATCTGATTTAAAAACATTAGCTGTTATTGAATTAACATTTATATGATTAGCATCAAGAAATTCTTACATCTGCTAATATTTTATGTCAATAATTAATAATTAATTATTGATATTGGTATAAACTACGGATGTTATTAAAATCTGATTAAATAATGACGTGTAAACATAATTATTTATTTGATTTTCGGCTTTTATCACTATTTTTAAAGGCTCGCTATCTTAGATTATACTTTTACTTACTGTCGTGATATTTCTTTTTTTTCTTTGTTTTAAAAAAATATACAGCAATGCGTAAATTATTTAAATACGCTTTTCTAAGAACGTTTATTATACATATTGACTAATAATGTATGTCACAACTCAATAGTAGTGTTTGTACCTCCTGCATGGGACACGGCACCGTCCTTGGACACTTATCAAAGAGTATTTGTCGACCCTGCAATGAAAGAGATGCAGGTAACTGGTATGAATAGGATCTTGCAAACTGAAGATACGAAAATATCAGAAAATATGTTAGAAAATCAGACGCGCGAGAAGAAATCAACAACCGAAAAAGTCGAGATGAAACTCATCGAAATGAAACCTATCAATGAAATAGCATCGGCAATGAGGAACGACGCTTCTGATTCTTCTGAAGAAAACATTAATGCTGTTATTACTCCTCGAAATATCATTTTACTTTTGATCGATGAAAGAGACCATGAGAAAAAGGAAGAGAATTCGTGGAAAGATTATAAAGAAAGACTGCCCTTCGCGATTGAAGGACTTCTTCAAGTACTTTCCTATAATTACATTAATCATTTCTATATCGGATAATTTGATAGAAAATTGAACATCTATAGAACAAATTTTTCTTTCATTAACTCTCTTTAACTTTCTTTTCTACACTCAATAATAAGTACAAAATAAACTCACGTTCTTACGAAAAAAAATATATATATTTAAGTATTTTTATTAAATATACTATTACAAAATAATTAATAGTTTGATAAAAATGTGATACTATGAGGAAGTGACGAGTTTTTAAATATATTAAATTTAAAGAAAGAACTGTAGAATTCAGTTTTTACAATTTTATTTTATATAATCTTTACTATGTATATACAATCTTTTTTAAGCTTATTTACATTGGATAGTTTAAATTCGAGTTGTGTTAAATAAAATTTATATCGTAGAATTGCCGTGATAAAATCGAGAATGCTAATTTCTCTATGGATAATGCGTCTACTTCTGAAAAAAAAGAAAAAGGTTGCAATTGCGAGCGTATCCTTCTCTCGAATATCGAAGAATTGTTATCCTGGGCAACACACACGAGAGGAATGACAACAGGTTTGAAAAAGAAAAAAAATGCATAAATTATACAAGTTTATGTATTGAAATCTTTAAAAATATTAACACAAGAGAATATTGAAAAATATTATATATAAAAATATCTTTCTTTATAAATAATGTATTCTTCCAACATTCCTTAAGTTAATTACTAATTTGATTTTATGGAACAGGTGCAGTTTCCAGTAGCAACTTCTCGATCCCATTTTTTCCTAAATACGATTCTAGCTCCAATAAGAGTAATGCAAAGTTAGAATTGCGTAAAAGCAAACGCGATTCCAACGACGATTGGCAAGTGATCGATCTTAGTGACCGGACGAATTCCGTTTCCCCTTTGATTACCAAAGATTTAAAAACAGACGGTGAGTCAGAAGTAGATGTAATTAAAAAAAATATTTTACATGAATATAATAAAGATGAAAAGATTCATAACAGATTAAGAAAAATAAGAAAAAGATAGTAAAAAACAAACATGAAATTCTGATAATTTTAAGGATAATTCCAAATACGAGATATAAAATATAAGATATAAAATAATATCTCGGATGATATATTAAATTAGATTGATTATTTTAATCCTAAGTGTAAATAAAAATAGATATATATGTTGTACAAAATATAACAAGTTGACATTTTAGTCATTTTGATGTAAAATATAATCTTTAATTAGCTTTAATTAGCTAATAAAATAAAGGAAAAGATAAAAAAGAAATTTTTTATTTACAGAAGATATAAATTATGATACCACATGGGATATTTTTGATATATTGTCCAAAATAAGAATAGCTTTTTTTCGTTCTCTACTTGAATCATTGCACAAGAACGATGGTGTGTCCAAGAATGAATTTTCATCGCGCAAACAGTCCTTTCTTCAATCGACTGCGATTAATTTAATCGATAAAACCATCAGAGAGCTGAAATCTATTCCAAACGATAAAGGTTACATGTTAGTCGCCGTTGTGCCGAGAAGTGAAGGAGCTGCCGCTGTTGATCTTCTTCAACGCGAAGTAATCATTGCGTTAATAAAATCATCAGATTTGATTTGCAAATTCAGAGATATATAAAATATAGTTTAGTAGTTTTTTTTTACTTGAGTATTTTCATTAAATTTTAATCAAAATCAGAAATACATAAATAATAATAAATGAAAACATAAAAAATAATTATTTTAATTTTTGTAAATATTAATAAGCTTATAATGTTTTTTTTAAATCAATGAAGACTTCTCTGAAAAACACTCTTTTAATTATAACGCAAATCTGTGTTGGAGACCAAATACCCGTTTCATTTGCTGCACAAGGACCGAATTGTCGAATTTTTCGAGAAGCAAGAGTTATTGATGAGCTACCAATTCTAATAAAAAAAGCTATAATTACAAGCAATTGTTTTGATACCGAATGTATGAATCAACAAAGACGCGATATTCCGATTGAATTACGTTTGTCAACTGGAATCATTTCGCAAGAATTGCCAGCGGAAAAGCGAGTTGTTAGAAACATGGACATTGAAAAACTGGTAAAGTGAACCAATTATGTCTTAATAAATAATGATAATGCTTGTTTATCTGTGTCGCAGTTTACTTTAATATTATTGTTTATATATTTAATAAATATATATTCAATAAATGTACAAATTATTTTACATCTTAAAATACGTAATAAAAGTAGAGCACACAATTGTATAAATATATATTTGACATATATTTAAATAACAATAATAATGCTTTTTTGCTAAATACAAGAGCAATTAATTAAATTAATATAAAATTAAATAAAGAAATAATTAATTAAATAAAATGTAATGATTTAAAATACATTAATTATATTTCATTTTTGTACAGAAAACGGATAAACTGAATGGCACTACATCAAAGTAGGTTTCTATGTTTGTATAAATTTTATGTTATATTATATTCAACTGAAATATTAATATAAATTATTAATAGCAAAGACTTTCAATAAGAATTAGCTTCAAATTTTTAATAATCTGATTTGGAAATATGTATATTGATTTTTGGAATAAAAATAACTTTTCTGAAATGACTTTGTATCTTCTGTTTAGAGCACTATAAACACTGAAGAGAAATAATTATATGAAAAAATACAAAGAAATATTCGGCTTCATTGAAGACAATACTATGATCTCAGTACAGTTCTCGATACCATGACTTCAATCCTCGCCAAGGCCGCAATAACATCTTAAATATAGACATAATATTTCGTACTCCGTCTGTATATGTTTTTATTTCTTTATCTTTTTTTTTTATTTACTCTATATTTTACCCAATATAGATGAGAATTAATAACAATTTTTATAATATTTTCTTGAAAAAGCATTATAAGAGATAATATTCGAATAGGGCTTTCGAAAGAAAAGAAAATTACGATGTTATGTTGTTATAATATTACAATTAAATCCACGAATAAACTTTGACAAATAAATTGTACCTGTGCGATACATGAGTAATTGCTCTGATAGCATCAGAATTTCTCAAAGGAAAATTAATTTCTAATTTGTGAAGCTGTCTAATCCAAAAAAAGCAAACTCTAATCTACTATTGGCAATTTAAAAAAGGCAGGATTGACTAATTTCATATATTTATGCGAGGTTCACCGCGTGTCTAAACATGTCTTACTAGTTCCAGTCAATTACAAAATCTCACGCGAATGTATATGAAATTGCAACCGGTAATTTCATACACACGCGAAATCTTTCGGTTCGAAATGACGGTCGCCACTCGCGTAATCGTACCCTGGTGCAACAACAACGGCGTAACGTATCCGCGAAAGAAAGTAAGACGAGGGCATGAGTGAGTGCAGCCCGTGTGTCAGTTAGCGTGTGATTCTATGCACTCGGAAGTGAATATGATAAAGAATTGAGTGTACGATTATTTGTGCGAAAGTCAATAATAAATTCTTGCGAATTATTAATTATTCGCAAAAACAAAGACTTGATTTTGTTTGTGTTAATTATCATAATCACACATTACCAATAATCCGAGTTTTTTTGAAGAAAATTTTGTTAATCTTATATAAATCTTACTTGATTATAAATATACGAAAACAATTTGTTAATAAATTGTGTAGTAAAACATATTTAATTAGATTGATCTGATGTACAGAGCGATTAGAAATTATATAAAACATGCGTGTAACAAAAAAGAAGATTATATCATAATTATATCGTTTTTCCGATTTGATCATTATATCGTTTATATTTGAATACTGAACTTGCTCTTTTCAGCTGAACTTCTTAAATGATCTATCTTCCCTCTTTTTCTCTTCACATTAAAGAAAAAAAAAGGTAATATTTTTTGTCATTTCTTTTTTGTCACTTTGTCCTTTTTTTTATATAAAAATTGTACATAGAAAATAACTGGAGCAGCTTCTGAGATCACGATTATTTAATTATTTCTTTCTCACTGTTTTTTCTAACGCTAACACATTCACTAAATAATAGCTTATATTCATATGACTAATTGTGCATGTAATGTTGATATCAATCGTATAGTTATGCTAGGCCAACATTAACTTAGCAGTGGTAGTCAATGCATTCATTTTCTAATAATAAGAATAATAATCGTTAATTACAGATAATAATCGTTAATATGACGTTTTTTAACTTTTTCACGTGTGTATATATATATATATATATATAGTAATACAATCAATTATATGAATATATACTTTGCTGAAAGAACTGTCGACATTTTTTGTCTCACTTTTCTGAGACATTAATTAAATCAATACAAGACCAGTTTTTTTATATACGTAATTGTATATGGTTCTTTTTCAGATAGTGGACGATAGATAAAAGCATTAGTATTCTTAATAATGGATTTCGACGAAAAACGAAGAATATACACGGCGTGAATTTATTTACTCATTATATGCAATCACAATAATTTTGCAATTACTTACCGAGGAATGACGATAGCTAACTTTAATATAATTCCGTGATTTTAGAAACTCATGAAATTGTAACGTTTATATAACATGAAAATTCTCGCCTGATGAGCGCGCCTGACTGCTTTAGTGCGTACATGATTCATCTTTTTTTGCTCTGATAAACAATAAAATGTGAAACTTTCTTCTGAGAATCGACGTTTTAGAGAGAGAATTAACGTGTCTTTAAGCGGTTCGCATGTAAATAAATAAAAAATTATGTACTTTTATCATGTATTTTTGAATTATACATATACTATTAACTTTTTTTAGCTGATGTCAAACATCATGATGAATGTACGTCAACTTTATGCACTGCACTCGCTAAATATTGATCTACATTTATATGAATAATTATACATGTGTATATATGTGTGTATGTATACTATATGTATATGTAATATTAGCTGTTGGCTTACTTTAATAAGATTGACTCCCCTTTAATAAGATTGAAAATTAAATTAATAATCTCTTCCTCATATAGATAGAAATAAATCTTTATGTTAAATTCTTTGTATAAAATCACTAAAATTTGAATATAATTTTATAACAAACAACTTTATATTATTTCATTATAAAATTTCCAGTTTCAACTTATTATTTTTGGGACGCACACAGACGTTGCATGATATATGAATGTTTGCTCTGTTTAATGTCTCTGATATCGTTTAAAATGTATTCTTTTACGAAATAAACGGGATTTCTTCTGACTCCCATGAATCAACAGAGCTCGACTAATTTGTTGGTAAAATTTGCCCAAAAAATTGCTAATCAATCAGATTTTCTTTTTACGACATACTGTAACAAGCAAAGAGTGGGGCGTCCCTATGGTATAAAGGAGAACCGGTCCACGCACGAGAAGTAATCGTTCCCACTCCGTTGTTCATTTGCCGTCTCTCGAGTTCGCGGCTCCGATCATTTCTCTTTCTGCAACTATCTGAAAGTCATCGTTGCGATCGTTTGCACGTTGAGTGTCTGTCTGTGCCTGCAAATCGTGTTACACATCGGTCAAGGTAAGTTTGGTTCTCTTTTTTATAACATATATGAAAATCATCTGAGAAACACTCAGTCGAGATCATTTTGCATGCGTATCATATCGCGTTAATATTACTACACAATATTATAAAGTTACATTCAATTAAATAAGCTTTATCTCTAAGGATCCATTTTTTTCATGATTTTTTCATGACTATAAAAAAAATTATGTAACGTGAAATCAACAAATATCAACATAAATACAAATTATATCTATTTGCAGACAAAATGACATTAAAGTGAAGTGATCGAAAAATTTTTAATTCAATAATTCAAATCATTTTGAAGTCATTTTGACATCATTTTGATATCATAATGACTTGTTTTGCTTGCAAAAGCATTCCCAAGCAGAACAACAAATTATTATGAAATCAAAATGATGTCAAAATCATCAAATGATCAAAAATAATCATTAAAAGTCATTTTTCAATCATTTTCGATTCATTTTGATGTTGTCATGACTTGTTTTGTTTGAGTTTACTTCGATCTCAGATTAAAGTATCGCTATCAAGAATGTTATTGGTTATTAAAAATACATTAACAAGATATGTATATCTCACCTTGCGGTAAGAAATTAAATAAATATATATTATAATTATATTATAATATATTATAATAAAATATATTAGTATGTATATCGATATATTAGTATGTATGGCTTGAAAATTATCCGGACCTATAGAGAATTAAATATCACGCTTAATGTTTATTAAAATATAATAAAAAGAAAAGAGATTGTACATTTCAAATTTAACGCGAAATCATAATTATTATCCGCAATGTCTTATTTAACTCTTCGAATTTTTCTTTAATTTTTTTACAAGGTAATTCTTTTTAAGAATTCAGGTTGTCTTCATTTATATACACATTTTTTCCTATACGCTTTCTTCGTTTATATTGCATTTTTTATTCGTCTGTAGATATATATTGCAGATATACTGCAGATACGACACATTAATTTTGTATCATAAATATATCAAATAATAGAGAATGTTGAATATTTATAAATTTAAAAACTGAAGATCTTTTATATTTGTGAAAACAGGTTTAAATCTATAAATTAATTTTTTTTCCTTAAATATTATTTAAATATTAATTTTCCTAAATCTTTAGAATTATATATTACTATTAAATTTTTTTACCTTTGATGTTTAATTAAAATTCAAAATCAGATCCTCTTTGTTTCTCTTTCTCTCTCTCTCTTTCTTTTTCTCTTTCTTTTTCCTACTAATTTGATATTATTATAAATTTCATTTCTATTATATTCAAATTATATTTTGTATTCAATTTGATGTAGAGATAATAGAGATAATAGAGATAACACAATAGTATCTACAAAATGTTAAAAAAGTACTAAAAAGAATATATTTAAACGCATTTTTACCACTTTGCAAACGTTGCTGTGCTTAGATAATGTTCTAAGCTTGTCAATAATTTTTTGAATACTTACAGACTTTCACACTTGCCAATTTTCTTGTGCTTTATGAAAAGATAATAGCGATAGTAATCTGATGATCAAGAGCGCTTGCGCCATAACTATTCTAATTTAAAAAATCTTTTGTTTTTCACTTTGTCTTTTTTCAGTTTCAAATTTCTTTTTTTTTTTTATTTTCTTTAAATAAATATTTTGTTCTCGAGCTCTTTATGGCGAGGAGAATAAATTTATAGTTTTCTGTAATTGCAAGAATATGATTTTATAAATTTTTTCATGATTAAATGGGTCATAAAAAAAAATGAATTTCGAAATACCGCCGTTCCCGAAACGAGAAGGGGTAAAGATTAAGAAACATTCTCTCGGCTTCTACGTACGAAGCCGCGACGAGTTAGAGAAAGTTCGCGTTGAGCAAGCCGCTTTGGTCAGCATTAATTCCTGACATAAGAACGATGGGTATCTCAACCAGTTGTGCAATCTCTGTAGTGCACATTACGCGCATAACACGTGTAACCAAAAAGGAGTCATAGGCATTATGCATACGGTCGGGACGATGTTGGATTTATTTTGCAAGTAATTTAATTTTACGCTTTCTAATCCTGACAATAGAGTACACATATTTATATTTTTTTATTGTAAGAATTCTCGGTTATAGGGAATCCTCGAATTTGTTTGCCTATGTTTGATGTCATATATAGGTATGTTCCTACTTTCTTATTGCGATTGTGTTTGTAGATGCTGCTGATACAACCTACGGAGGAAATGTCCAAGCAGATACGAGTGGAATTGAATGAAAATGTAGCAACGCGCGATAAAGATCTCGAAATGATCAAAGAATGGCTCGCTAAGCAGCCGCATTTACCCAAGTTCGATGGTATATGAAATTTTTATTAAATATATGTTAAATATATGTTAAATGACATGTACAATTATATAATCGCGAAGGCAACTTATTACAATCTTCATAAAATTTTAGGATATTAGAATAAAATCTTATTTATAATTTTACATACCGCTTATTTTTACATATATTATAAAATTTTAGTATATATTTTATTTTAATTTATATTTCATTTTATTTTAATACATTATTCATTCTCTTTAAATATTTAGAATTCTATTTTAAATTCCGACATGAATTGTATAAATCATCTAAAGTAGGCTTTAAATAGATTCTTTTTTAATTAATTACTATAATAGACATACAGTCATCATGATATAATCTTATCTCTTTTTAGATGATCAAAGAATAATGACGTTTCTACGCGGGTGCAAGTTTTCTTTGGAGAAATGCAAACGGAAACTAGACATGTACTTCACGATGCGCGCAATAGTCCCCGAATTTTTCTCCAATCGTGACATCACAAGGCCGGCGCTGCAAGAAATAATAAAGCTTATGTAAGGATCTCGCAATTGTACATAGTATACATATGGCGACAGTTTAAGATATCGAAATTCGGAAAGAAACGATGATCCTCTATCTAAACGGTAATCTCTTTGTCTCCTTCCTGCAGACATATACCTCCTTTGTCAGGCTTGACGCACAAGGGATGTAGAGTGATCGTCATGCGAGGGCTCGATAAGGACGTACCAACTCCCAATATATCAGAAATTATGAAGGTATAAGGTTTATTGCGGTTTATTTTATTTCGACAAAACTGTACAGACATTTGGCTATACGGAAGCAGCGGTTTTGTTGAAGTATTTAAAAATTTAGTTGCAAATTTTATAATAATTTTGGACTATCAAGATAATTATGTAGAACATTCAAGTATGATGAGCAGTGCTCCAAAAGTTTTGATGTTCTAGCAATCAACTTGAACGTTATGCATAACTATTTGGATGGTTAAAAAAATTATTTTCAGACCTGTATGTAGCTAAATTTTTAGATACTTCAGCAAAACCATACGTGGCTCCAGAAATGCTTTCTTCAGTAAAATTCTGTTATGTTTAAAAATGAAAGATCTTGTAAATAATGTGTTGTAAATAAGATCAATCTTATTTACAACACAATCTTTCGTATTAATGCTTAAAAAATACATTTACTAGTGTTATTTCGGTATTTAGTCTGCTGTTCATAAATAATATTATCATGTTATTAATTCTTTTTATATTTGCAGTGTTTATAATT
>Ga0157364_1002726_pt1 | contig 16715 bp, 6 predicted proteins | sample AttsexASBM2_FD_111476 | JGI IMG/M metagenome (GOLD analysis project Ga0157364, IMG submission 111476) | Fungus gardens microbial communities from leaf cutter ant in Ribeirão Preto, State of São Paulo, Brazil - Atta sexdens ASBM2 | ecosystem: Host-associated > Fungi > Mycelium > Unclassified ... | reverse complement strand
GTGTGTGTGTGTGTGTGTTTGTTTGTGTGTGTGTGTGTGTGTGTGTGTGTGTGTGTGTGTGTGTGTGTGTCCAAAAAAAGGAAAATCAGGTAAGATTCATATTCTAATACATATAAAAACTCTATCATTTGCGTTATTGTGAGATATTTAGGATCACAAAATGGAAAGCCAATCAAGACTGAAAAGGACATACGATTCTCAAAGTTACCATCCGAGGACGCCAGAGTCAGGAACTTCTTCCTCTCCAAAAGTTTGATGCCATACTGGACAAATGGCTATTAGCGAATCGATAAATCTTACTAAGGTTTGAATTTTGCAAGTAGTCCTGTTTAGTAGACTTAGAATCATTTGGAGGACACAGTTTCTCCTCTTGGGAAGAATCAAGATTGCGAAATGTTCTGTATCGAATGTAAAGCCTAAAAATCGAGAGGTTCTCGCCGAGGTAAATAAGCTTTTTTTCTTGTTAATGATAAAATTTAAAGATGTTAATAAATTCAACATGATAGAAACAATTCCTTATACATTGTTTAAATGTTGATGCGATAAGAAGGATCATCTAGTATACGAGAAAAGGTCCTTCTTTCTAAGGAAGTATTAAACCAGTTTTAGGATCTTTATAAATAAGTATGGGGCTGACGCCGAAAGGCAATACTTTGAATTGAAAGAGCCTTGGAAACGAAATCATAAGAATTTTCTATCCTTCGAGTGGATAGAACTTAGGAAATAAGTATTCTCCAAATCAATAGAAGCTAGAAAATCATTTGAAGAGAGAAGATGAATGACTGTCTTCCAATTTTCCAGTTTGAAATGTGGAGCAATAATATATTGATTTAAGTTTTTAAGTTAAAAATAAATTTCCACTCTCCTGACAACTTTTGAACAAAAAATGGGGACACAAATTGGCCCTCACACTCTGCTACCCTCGCGAGCAGCCTTACGCAGACAAGAAATCTCTTGAGAACAAATCTGCTCATCTAGCTTGGATAGATGAGTCCAAGGTTCCTTGGGCTGAAGGGATTGTATGAATGGGAGCCTGTATCCCGCGATGATCTGTAGTATTGATTTCGATAAGAGTTCCTTCCATCAAGGCAAGAAAGTAGATAACCTGCTGGTTTTGCTTATCTCGATCTCCTCTATCTATCGTTACCTATTCTCAAACGAAATCAGTGACGATATGTTGAATGATTGTCGCTCATTGCTCCTGTCTTCGTCTTCACCGACCTCGAATTCCTTACAGGAGCGCGTTTCCCGATCTGGCGGAAGTTACCAGTGCCGACTGTTTAACTGATTGTTGAACTCTTCTAGAAATTATTAAAGGTGCTTTGACGATGTCTTTGGATGACTTTTCCATGGCTATCGCCTTCTTCATTTCATCTCCGAAGGAAACATCGAATAAGAAATCGTCCGTTGGAATGGCTTCGGCTGTTTTGGCCGTCAGATTTAGAACAGGCAGAGCAGGTGTAATCTGCGACCTTCTGATTAATGAGAGACGATAAAAAAGGTCCACCAGGATCTTTGTGCCATCGTTAATCTTTGCGACTCCCAGATTGAGAGATTCTCAGCTCTGAGATTCCTGTGTAGTCGGCCGGAGAAAATCTAAGATAATCTCGCCCAGTGCACATAATGCCATGCCTTGGTTTTTGACGGCGGAGTCATCTCTCTTGGTCACGAAGTTGCCTTTTAAAGCTACCTTACATTTCTGGTTCAGCACAAGAGCCCTCAAGAATGTCAACGCCTCCGGAGGAGGATACATCTTTAGTAATGGCTCACGTTAGTCTACTAAATTGTGCTGAATTATGCTATTCAAAATCAATTCAGCACAACTCGCAGAATTCAAGTTATCTCACATCATTCGCAAGTTTTTCGAGTTCGGAGTTTTTCATTCCTAAAATATTAGTAAAGCTAATAAATTTTTTTTTATTTGGGAAACGCTTCATATTATTGAGCTGCGATTTGCGGCACAATTTAGCACAAACGTAGCACAAAATAATGCAATTAAAAAAATTACAAAATTCGAAAAGTGCAGAGCAATTTCACACGTTTAAATCTCGCTTCGCGAGTAGAAAATTGTGCGCCCTTATACGCTACTATATAAAAACAAAAATTATATGAGAAAATGTTTTCAAAAAAAATTTTTAAAGCAGGAAATCTATTTTAAGGAAGTTCTTGCATTTGATGAAATATAAGTCTATAATATACATGTAATACAAATGTTAATAATACCAATAATATCTAGAAAAAATTTCATTGATTTTCACTGTACCATTTTGAAGATATTTAATTTTACATTCATAAAATTTTACATTGAAGGTATAACCTTATTCTGTAGTTTTTCTTTTAAATTGAGGCACTTGCATATAAGACATTTAAAAATTTTTATAATTAAATAAACACTTAAGTTTGTTCTCGTAAAATTAAATTATAATAAAATTTCATTTAAACTGACCATAAAGTTTACAAAAAATTTATATTCTTCAATGAAAAAAACTAGAATATATGTCTAACAAACGATGCGTATACATTAAATAAGAATCTTACAATTTTTATTTTGTCATTTTAAAATATTTAGTAACATAAAATTTTAATAATAAGTATGTATAATGGCATAAGATACTAGATATTAGTAATATTTATTTCATTATTTTAATTGTTTTACATGTTATTGATTAAACTGTCTATTGACTAGGAAATAGCGCGAAAATCTCCTTAAAGCAAAGACTCTTTATTATACATACATAGTGGAAAAGAGACATAATTTTTAAACTTTTCTTCTTAATAACTTTTTAATGAGCAATAGCTAAAAATCTGTTGGAGATCAGAGTCATAACTTTGATATCATGTGCCAAGCTCAAGGTAATTGGGAGATCCTCTAATGTAAACATTTATCTAATTATTTTATAAACAGTATTCTGAAAATATATCAAAAAGCAATGTTTACAATATTGCTTCTTATAAACATGCTTCATAATTCTAACGCAAGTTTGCACATAGTTAATCTGCAGACAATACATATAAATGTACATATAAGTGGAAAGTTATGCTTATAATGTCATGGAAAGTTATGCTTATAATGTCATGTCTGTCATTGTGTAATATAACGTTTATACACACAACAATTGTATTAATATCTACTTTCAACTTGACAGGAAAAAAGTAAGAATACATTGGATATCCGGAAAATATCCAGCATCCATATTATCTGGCACTTTTTTACTATCCGACCGGATAGCCGGATATCATTAGTGGATACTCATTAGTGGATTATCTGGAATATCATTATATCCGATTTGAAATTTAAATCATTAAATTATTGATTTTTTTCTTATACAAATATTCTATAAATATGTATGCATATTTCATAATACTATAATATCTTATACATTGTTGTAAAATTACAATCTTTTTTCTATAGGTTATTTTTTAAAAGATTTTTTCGGAATCCAGTCGGAAAATGGATATCCAACTCGAAGAAATTACCTTCTTGGTAATTTCTTTATTTAATATCGGATATTCGATGTTACATTCCATCCGGGTATCCGATATCCGGTATCCGATAATTTTATGATTCGAAAAAAACTTTCATTATATTGGATTGTCCGGAAAGTTCGTGCCGACTAACCTATATAATTTAATAAATGTATACTAAAATTGAAATCTTCTGCGTTTCAATTTTCCTTCAAAATCGGCACGAACTTTCCGGATAATCCAATAATAGATGATTATATATTTAATATTCTATTTTTACGTGTAAAAATATTCATTGAAGCGTTTATTAATGTTATTAATGTCCCTATATTCCCTATTATGTTTCTTAACCTATGTATAAAATTATGTCAACACAATTATATTTTTCTGAATTTTTATTGCAGTTATATCATTGCTTACTCAAGAAAAGCATATAATTTTCCTCATTTAAAGAAAAATCATTTTCAATAATTAATTCCTTTATCTTGCGAGATTTATTTGTAAATTATTTATTTTCAGATGTATGTAAGTTATTCTAATACAATAATAATTTTAATAAGCAAATGAATAGGTATAGTATGTATTATCGTGAACAAATCATAAACTGTTTGAATACGACGAGCATCATGTATATAATTATAATTATAAAAATAAAAATGTTTTAGATTTTTTTCGCAAATCGACATTGCCACATAAAGACATTTTCAGCATTCCCGTTTCTTAATTTTAGATATAAATTGTAACTAATACTCACTTACTGATCTGCGATCATAAATGCTTTGATTGTATGATACTCTGTATGAAAGATGATTTGCACTCAGAAGAAAAAGAAATTTCATTAAGAAATAGCGAGATTAAACAAACTCTTTCTTGTTGTTTCGAGTTTCTTTCTCTTAATGAAAAAAAGCTTCTATTCCTATTTTTTGTCTACATGTATAGCGTTCAATTAAATTGTAATTTATTATATCCAATTTCATTCTATTGGTTTTATAATTACTTTGACACTAAAGTTTTAATGATATTTCTAAATCGATATCAGTATAAAATACCACGTTTGCATTATCATTGAATTTTTAATGTAAATATTATCAAAATATATTTTGCAGAAATAAATAAAACTTATTGACAAAGAGAAGATTCCACATCTATATTTTATTTCAAAACGTAATTTTATATTATCATTTAATATTTTTGTTATTTAATTTTTATTGCTGCAAAAATTAATACACCAGCTTGTAATATTCTGTTTCCGTGATCATTATATATAAAAGCACATATTATTTTACACATAAATCCGCGCACAGATATCAAAGCACGATATCCTACGTGTTAAAGAGAAGAGGAGAAAAAAGTCCTCATAAAATTCTATCAGACAAGCCAATGCCGCCGGCAAGTCAACTCAGACTCTTAACGAAGGAAACTTCGCTTTCTTTGTACGTCCGTCTGCACGATAAGCAATCGAATTGCAATAAACCGGACCAAGATGTCTCAAGTTACCGAGATAGATATTACCAATGATAGTTGTGTTAAAGTTACGAGAATTGCGAAAGTACTACGCCGCGCTGCTCGATAGACAGTTACACGCCACGGCACTAGTTCGCATTGTAAAAGTACTATTTGGGTGCAACTTCGAGCGTCGAACAACCATTTCAGTAGGTTGTAACAACCTCAAAGTCCTCCTCAAAGTTCATCGTGGTGGCAATTTCTTGTCGCTAGTACCGTAAACTCGTAGTCTATTCCTTTCTCTCTTCGTCTCTCTTTCACTGTATTTACACAAGGCATGATAATGTTGATGAGTCACATGAGTCGCATGCATTAGTAATAGAGCAATCAAATTCCTTTATATAGAAGATTGAAACAGTAAAATTTTGGCGCATTTGAGATTCAGGACTGTAAAAAATGGTTTGTATATATATATATATATATATATATATATATATATATATATATACTCTCTCTTAAACAGACTCACTATAAAAAAAAGTTCATGTAAAATTATAACACACAATTGTAGTAATAATTTTAAAATCTACTATTAAAGGTATATATATCTTATTTATACACGTAAAATTACAATATACATACAATTAACTTACAAATATAATAATAATATAATAATAATCATCAGTACATATAATTATTCTTTTCTCACAATCAGTAAAAAGTTTTTCGAATTGATAAAGACTCAGTGTTAATCGAAATGTATATTAATGCATTTTATGTAGGTATATTTTCTTATGAGACAGTCAATGTTAATTAACTATTCTACCATCCAACTATTCTAACATCTGTTTTGTTCGTTTCTAGTTATTTATTTTTATTTTTGCTATGCAAATTTATTCTTCTTTTTCTAAATAAAATTATTCTTTTATAGTAATTAAACAATTTACAAAGATAAATTTATATTTAAACAAATAACGAATAAAAAAACAGTAAATATTAGGTATAGTAAAAAGAAATCCATTATTATTTTTCTATTCAATTTCATGCAAAAATAATGGATTTTTTTTTACTACACCTAATATACAAAGTCAAAGTATAATATACAAGTCAGGCGCGGTATTTGATGCGCGATAATAAGTTAACACAAATCACAATTAAAAATTACAAATGTAATTAATCAAATTGTATCACAATTAAAAATTACAAATGTAATTAATCAAATTGTATTACATCTTTAGCAAGATGATTACAAGTTATATACATATACATTAAAGTTGAGTGGAAAATTTTTTGTGAAGAGATATATTGGGTTCTCCGGAAAGTTCATGCCGATGTTGAAAGAAAATTGAAGCGCAGAAAATTTAAATTTTAGTATACATTTATTAAATTATATAGGTTAGTCGGCACGAATTTTCTGGACAACTCAATATATATTTAGCACCAATATAATGGACATGGTTTTTCACTCAGAGTCGACAGTTGTCATCGACAATCACATTTAAAATCACACAAAAAAATAAATTCTTGTGTCACGTATATTTTTATTCTTAACTACTGTTTGCTTTCATTTAAGTATAAAATGTTCTCTTAAATTACAAATGTTCACTGGCATCAATAATAAATAGATTTATGCGAAGTACATTTTATTCTTAAAATTGTATTCTTTCTTGTATATGTATAAGATCATTATATGATTCTAATAAGCTCAATTACATTATTTGAAAACTTTATTTTTAGATTAAGAATTACAAATTTGAAAATTCACCAGTAGGCGGCAACAATGTGTAAGGGTCCTTCAGAAATAATAGTATTATAATATCAAGATCTCGGAAGTGAGATATGATGGATGACGACTGACAATGGTTTTGTGAGTGAAATGTTGCATTCATGGACTCCATCATGTCTCCAAGTGTAATTCTAACTTTAAGGATGGGTGAAATATTCAGCTTGTCCTAATGTTTCTGTCAGTTGTACTGAAAATGAGAATGTGAACAGACGGTCGACTTTGTCACAGCAACACGACGGAGAGGCAGTTGTCTATGCACGCGGACGGATTTTTCGCAGCTTCTGATATCCAGGTAAGTAAATGAACAATGAATTCGCCGTGATGGATCCGCCTGTGTGTGCGGGCAGCCAGTGTTCTCTGCAATAGGATTCAGTCTATTTGCATCCTTATTTGCAATATGGCTAACAAAGGTACTCCTAAAGTCGTCTGTATTATAAAATCATATTATTTTTGTATAATAATTACTTTTCTTCCTTTCTTATTGATAATGAAAATCCTTTTCTAGGATTAAAGTATATATAATTAATATGTCTGTGAAGTAGAGTTTATGACGAGAATAATAAAAAATTTTTCTTAAGGGGATCTTCTTAAAGTGAAGCCAGAGTTCCGACGAAGTCACCAGAGATTGCTTTTTCCAGTGCATCGACATATCTTTATACACTATCACATCAATATTTCACGTAACCTGCGTTACATGCAGTCGTACGTTCATGTCAATTTTCGTATACAAATTCATCGCGTCTAATTCTAAAAACTTGACATTATTTATTCATGCAAACTACGTGTTTGTGAATTATTATTTTGTAAGTACAGGTTGCAAAACTTTCACATAAATGTTGTTACGACTTAACAGCTTGAGACGCTATATTACACAGAGAAATGTAAAAATTTCGATTTGGTCGTTTTTGGTCGTTCCAGCATAATCCTGCAAAAAGGATTTTCGAATCTGTAAAAGAAGAGAAAAGTAATTGTTATAAAAATTGTTATAAAAAATTACATTATAATTTAGTCGATAATACAGACAGCTCAAAATCTTCTTAATCAAAAATTGTTTAATTTTGGCGCTATTTTAAACATAAAGTATTCTTCGCTTAAAACATATTTGCATTTCTTTAAGAATTCATTTTTTTAATAAAATACATAAATTAATAAATAAATTGTCAGTGTTTAATCCGTATAATAAATATCGAGCATTTACAATTTATCGCAATGTACAAAGAAAAGAGTCAATGATAATTATATAATTAGTTAAAAATCAAACATTTTTATCTCCGACGAGATCATTTTCAATGTAAATAGTTGATAAAATTTTGAACTGTAAGAAAATTATATACAAACTCGCAAAACTAAGCTATTCACACCTAAATTAAGATTTAAAAAATTGTTTCAAGATTTTTTTAATTAGCTTGGGAAAATTTACTTTTAACGAAGTTTTTGAAAATAATTAAGAGTTTACTTAAAAAATGTTGAATAATTTAAAGTATATAAAAGATTAGCCAAAATAACCTAAAATTTTTTAAGTTTTTCAAGGACTTAAATATAACAATGCGCTAGTTCCTTTTAATTGTTTCCAAATTTTAAAATTACTTTAAAAAAAGTGTTCAAATTTACCTTTATTTCTTAGGTTTTCTCTACAATTTAAGTATTCTAAAATAAATTTTTTACGTTTTCTAAATAAATTTTCCCATGGAGGAATACCCAGAAATAGATATAGATAAAATCTTTATCTTAGCTGTCGTCAAGATATCAACCATAGTCGTTGTTTAGTTCATACGTTTAATGCGCGGTTTATGCACGTCCTGCTATTAATTGCTCTTGATTACCTCATTATATAAATATATAGGTGAAAAATATTTGATGTTACTTTAAAATATCTGTTAATTAAAAAAAAATTTTTTTCGACAAATTAGTCAATAATTAAGGATTAATAAATAAATAATTAATAAAATATAATTTTGTTTAAAAATATTTTGTTAGGCGCACGCATATTCCTCGCATGTTGCAAAAGTTCTTTATAGTATGCAGATATTCAATTTGAGTTGTTTTACATTTAATATTGTCTAGTAAACTCATTAATTTGAATTTTAAATTGATAAAAGATGTTTCTTATAACATACTTACTCGAAAAAAAAGAAGAGAAAATAGTAATGGGGAAATCGAAGAAGGAGTGAGGAAAAAAAGTCTAGGAAGGGCGTAATAATTGTAATATAGAAAGATAAAGATAGGGATTCCATGTCAGATAAGGATTCTACGTCACGTTTTGTTTGTTGAAACCATATTGCTGTTTTTTTATGTGTATTTTTAAAACTAGTCTTTTATTATATGAAGATTTAATGAGAATTTTAATATTTTCCCATTTCCAATTCAAATTCATGGTTGTGGATAATACGATGATTAGATATGACTAAGGATGAACTCGTTTATTTATTAATATTCGTCTGATTTTCAGAAATTTTAGTTTGCAGTTTTTTCTTAATTCGACCTATATGGCATCGTAATCCTGGGTCCATGATATCTTGTATATTATGTCTTGATGCGACATAGGATCCAATTTATCCTTTTAACAACTAATGAATTTTTTTTAGGGTGTTCGGAATGGTATAAACTGTTTTTAGAATCAATATTATTGTGATCGGAGTAAATAACTGGGAAATTGATTTTATATATGATATGGTAAAATATTTATTGGTAGCAGGCATGGGTATTTGTCCTTTTTCTATTGTAAACGTGAAATTTAAATTTACAATTTAATTAAACAAATGAATAGATACATTAAAACAAAAAAATGTGAAAGATTATTTATAGTCGCTGAGTATGAAGCATTCAGTTTATAAAATAATCAACGCGCTTAAATTAAATTTTACCTTGATTCATAATTACCGTTTCTTTATTTATTATTTATTTATTATTTATTATTTGTCTAAATTGTGAGTCCTATTTACTTTTTAATTATAATTAAAATTATTTAACCGTTTTAAAATAATCTCAACTGCTCGCAATTCATGTATCTATAGATACCTATAGATACATAAATCATGTACCTAGATGCGGTCTCAAGAGTCAATCTAGTTATCAATAAGTGATTGATTTGACATTTGAAAGATTACCATGTGTGCTAATAGAAATGTAGTAGTTTATATAAAAGTTATAGTAATTCGTTCCCAATTTCCGTCTAACGTAACAAATTACATACAATTTTTCTTAAGCTATGCTATCAATATGTACAAACGTAAAATACAAATATAATACACGCAGAGAAAAGATTAGTCAATGTAGCTAAAATTTAGCTGTGTAAATGTGTTATAATAGGGACAGCTAATCGTCGTTGTTATCAAAGCTCAATTTATTAACTGCTAAAATTTAGGCGTTGCAGCGAAAAATATTCTAGACTCTGCTAGAGTAAAATGATGTTCAGTTAAAGATATTAAATTAATTTCTTTTTGAAACAGAAACTAATAATATTTGCAAGGAGATTAAGAATCTTAGCATACAGGGTGTTCCAAAATATTTTACGGGCAGGTAGGTCGGACTAAACGAGTCGAAAAGTTCTATGCCATTTTGCGAGTTTTTTCAATAGTTAATGAGATATTAATCCTTAAAGATAGCCGAATATGAGCAATCGTCCGGCCTACTATTGCGAAAAGTATACGCCTATCGAACAGGCCGTGGGGATGCGGGGACTGCCAGGTCAAAAGCCCCACGCCGCGTACACAGCCGCGAGCCATGATCCTATATGCCTAAAATTTGAAGGTTCAAAAGAGAATCAAAAATTTCCACCTAACAAGTCCAACCATAACTCGGACGGCGCGCTCACCAGACTATCCCCGCTCCCCATGGCCCGCGCACTAAACGATCGCTTGAGGAACTCACAAGGGGAACACCAGATGATGGAGTCAGGGATTTTGATGCGCTTTTTACAGACTATTTGAGTGAAAAAAAAAACGATACATATTCGACCGTTTCAGCCATTCCATGGTCCATGGTCCATAGTTTCGAAGAAATAGATTTTTTAAAATAATTATTGTAGTATTTGAAAAACGTATTGTATAAATGAAAATATCATTATCTTTGTAAATTTAATTTTATTAGTTTCAATTATTTTTTTATTATAATGAAAGAACTATGCCCATTTTTATAGGGAATTTGGACCCCGGATGAACAACTTTGAGATATATGCTTTAAAATATCAAAAGAGAATCAAAAATTCCATAAGCCCAACTTTATAGGAGAGGTTTCTTGAGTGCTAGAACTATCTAAAGTTCGCTATTATGAACATATACCATGTATACAAGTCTTATCCAAATTCTCTCTGCGTCAGGGCATCTCCCCATGGTGACAGCAGTAACGAATTATATCAAAAACATTGAAATAATATCTAAAAATGTATTTGGTATAGTTTAACTCCCTGGTCGCGATTCATGCCGTCACAGAAATTCGGATTTGCTTGTAATGATGGCTCCTGGAGTTCGTCCTGAGGAGGAAGATGAACAAACGGCGAATGTACCAATTGGGGTAAACCAGTCTTTGATATGAGGTCATCCCAAAATAGCTACTGGTCGCGATGAAATCTTCTATGGAAAAATATTTAAAAAATCAGTCGCGTAAACATTTATTGGCTGGGGAAGTGCTAGATTTCTTGGAACAAGAGCCTAGTAGTTCCACAAGGGCCTCATTCAATACATTTAAATATATATGTCACGTTAGTGGCGTGACATATATTTAAAAAAAAAACGTATTGAAACGAGAGATGGAAACGTTATAATTAAGAATACTGAATCGCAGCCTCTTTATCAGTCAATTAAAATCTTTTGTTTCATACTTTGAGTATCTCTCTCTCCTCTTCATCGATTAATATATCATTTATTTATTTGGGGTCCAAAAAAGGTTCTAGTTGTCTTCGTCAAAATTGGACATATTCCAGATACTAGATGATTCGAGAAATCGAATAAAACCAATCCTACATGGTACACAATATATGGTAATAGCGAACTTTGAACAGCTGTAGCACTTTAGGGACACATTTTACAAAGTTGTACATATGGAACTTTTTAATCCTTTTCTTATCTCTCTACAATCCTAGCTAGGTCTCAATGCTGCTTAGCCAGAGTCCAAACTGGGCATAGTTCTTCCATGAAATTACATATTAGTATTATAGATAATAATTAAACACTCATTTATTATTATCATCATTATTAATGTCGTTGCTGTTATTCACATTTACGCATAAATAAGATTGTAATAAAAATTGTTACAGTTTCTAAATTAAAAATTGGAAATTATGATTAGGAACAAGTAAGTCTTATGTTTGTAATCTTTTTTTGATTAACATTAATCGATTTATTAATAATAATAGAAAACTAATCGTATTTTGTAGACGTACATTGTATACAGGATGATATAAATCATAAAAATAAGAAAAACATAAATGTTTATTGTAAACATCTTACGAATGAATTTTAGAATGAATTTCATTTTAGAATGAAAAATTTGGTACTCATCAAAATTCCTGAAAGAAGCTATAATGTCAATCAAATCTGCTTTCCATCAGATAGAAAAAGTTATTATGTTTACAATAAAAATTCATTCGTAAGATGTTCACAATGCAATAAATATTTCAATATTCAATAAATATTTATATTTTTCTTGTTCTTATGATTTACATCATTCCATATGTCTATAACAATGTACGTTTACAAAACAAAAATTAATTTTCTATTATTATTAATAAATCGATTAATGTTAATAAAAAGAAGATTACAATCATATAACTTATTTGTTCTTAATCATACTTTCCAATTTCTAATTTCATCAGAACTGTAACAGTTTTCATTACAATCTTATTTATGCGTTCATGTAAATAACAATAATGACGATAACGATGATAATAAATATTTCATAAAGTGTTTAATTAATATCTATAATGCTAATATGTAATTTAATGAAATTTTATTACAATTAAAAAATAAATAAAACTAATAACATTAAATGAAATTTATGAAGATATTGATATTCTCATTTGTACAGTATATTTTTTAAATTATTACAATAATTATTTAAGAAATCGATTTCTTCAACCCTATGGACCAATAATTGAAACGGTCGGACATGTATTGTTTTTTTTTTACTCAAGAACAGCCTGTAAAAAGCGCATAAAAATCCTTGACCCCGTCATCTGGTGTTCCCATTCAATTTAGTCCGCTCTACCTGCCCATGAAATATTTGGCGATTATTTTGGGACATCCTGCTTCGCTGCTAGTGCTAAGTGTGATTTTAATTATTTCAGCAATCAAATTTGATACAGAAGGCCTTTCTTATTAGCATTTAAAAATATATTGATGCATGGGAAAAATGTTATATTAACAGTATTTGCCAACAACAATCTATTCAAAAGTTTTGTTCATTCAATAATAGTATTAATGAAATAACATTTTTTTAAAACAAGAGAATGATCGCGTATTTGTTTAAATTAACAAAATTATTTTCAATTAAATACTGTTAATTTAATTTAATTTTTCTTCTTTGTAGAATTGAAAGTTTATAATTCACGCATATATAATATTATACATTTCAATGCTACATTTCAATATATTTCTAAATATATATTTCACTGTCAATAATTACCAGAGCTACATTGAAAAATAAAGGCGTGCAGGAGTAGATAAAATACTCAAAAAATTGTATTTAAATACAGAATACTAAAAAAGTTGTATTAAAATACAAAAATGTATTTAAATGTATTTAAATGTATTTTAAATACATATCTTTCAAATACTGCCCACTCCTTGAAGCGTGCTTATTTAATGAGACAAAGATAAGAGAGATTTTGTACACATATAAGCAATCCAATCCAATCTCCATTTATTCGTTTCATCTCGTTAAATCAAACATGTTTCAAATCTGGATAAAAAATAAAAAAAATTATAATAAACATATTATCAATTTATGTTATGTTATATATATTTATGTTATTGTAATAAAAATATAGGAAGGCATACATAAAAAGGCTTATATATGTATTGTATTAGCTTGTATTAAAGAATCCATAATACACAAAATAAACTTTTGATACAGACGCAGTAAAACCAAAGTAAACCAAGTTGCATGTAATGTACTTGTTAATAATAATTACAATTAACAATATACTTGTAATATAACACGTTATATTATAATTAATCGTACTAAAAAATAAATAAAAATAAATCGAAATCGAAAATAGACTACGGTAGATGCAATGGGTGCATTCAGAAGCGACGATTGCTCACTGAGCAAAAAAAGATTATCTATTATTAATATGTTTATTTATTATAATTCGTAATGTAGAATAACTTTATCTACTAGATAATATTTAATATCATCTTTCTTACTTATTTATTATTGTTTATTATTTCTCTAATGTTTAAACCGTAAGGTTATGTAGCGCTCAATGAGTGATAGAGCGATTTAAAATTACGCTCCACCACTCACTGAACACTACGTAACCTTACGGTCTGCACACGGCATTAGAGAAATAATAAACAGTAATAAATAAGTAAAAAAAATATTAAAAATTATCTAGTAGATGAAGTTATTCTACGTTGCGAATTATAATAAATAAACATATTAATAATAGATAAATCCCTTTTTTGCTCAGTGAGCGCTCAGTGAGCGATTGTCGCTTCTGGATGCACCCACTGAGCATACTACACAATATCGCCAAAATATTATTTTGCGATATTATGCGCAGGCAGCGTAGGCAATCGGCAGCATCCCAGAAACAAATGCTCAGTTACGCGATTAAGATAGTGAGAAAGAACTGTCACTTAGCTACTCGTTAAGCTTTTAATTTTAATTAATAAAGTTGGATATTGACAGCAAATGTATTTTATCTTCAATAGCCAATTTTTAGCAATAACAGCAAAATTTAAACCAGTAACTAATACTTAGCTGATATTACTAATTCCTTTTTTTGTGTGTATGTGTAATATTCCTATTATGTTATATAATATTACAAAAATTTGTATGTTTACATAAAAATTATAAAATACAATAAATATACTATTGTTGTTATAATTTTGTTATTGTAATTTTTTAATATATAAGGTAATTCGAGAGAAGATGCCACAAGAGAAAAGATGCCTCTTTGTTCATAGTTTTCTTATAGAACACGCGCTGGCCATACTAACTGTGCAAAAGCGTGTAAACAGTTGCGCAATTATCAGCAGAGATGAATATGTTTGTGCCAATGTCGATTGGAAAAGATTATACGAAATACGAAAAGGTCGTAAAACATGCTCTTTATAATATTTGGTATAATATTTGGCTAAGGTCTGTACTTCGATGCTTACTGTAAAACTGAGCAAATGATACGGTTTTAATCAGTGTTTTCTGGTGATCCTGTGGATGATATAGATTATAATTTGTAATATTCTTATATGCATAAAAGTTGCAATTAAATATTATTTTTACACATATATGAGGATAAGATGACAGTAAATACAAAACAATTTTTCTTGTTTGAAACCGTCATTAAATCGATTTTATTAAAATTTTGGATGTTTGATATAATTCGAAATATTTAGGGTAATGAAATGTTATTTAAACGAATAAAAATATGTTCACTTTACTTCCAAAATTACTCTCTTTCATATTTATGTTTTATCGTACTTTTATGTGTTTTTATAGTTTAAATTTTTGATTATGGACTGTAAATAAGTAAAATATATAAGTTTTGCATATGTAACATTGCATTACATTATTTAATTGTTTGTGACATCTTCTCGCATAAAAAGTGATCCATCTTATCTATATATATAGGAGAAAGATGCCATTTTTACAAGATATGACATATCAATTTTTTCCAATAATACGGAATATTAAAAGTTATATTCGTAAATTTGTGTAAATAAAGAAAGGTCTTTAGAATAAATAATTAATATTTTATCATAAGTTAATTCAATAGCATTAAGAAGTTATTCAAGAATAAAGACTTAAGTATTTAAGTCGTCTTTCTCCAAATCACATTATATAATTAAATTACATAGTTGGAGAAAAAAGTGTTAATTTTTTTAAAAACGCACAATTATAAATCATATAACTACATTTACATATACCTACTTTAATAATTGTTTGTAACTTTATAAACTTTTTAAAAGTGTATTCGATGGAGACACAGTACTCCATGCAAGATGCATATTGTCATCAATATAAATAGAAATTGTAGCAGTTTTATATTTAGACTTGATTTATCTGCGCAATTTATATGTACTATATCGGCTACGGTACATTTGATGCTACAAATACTTTGAAGAATTTTTTGATTGATCAATTAGTAAAATTTTTTCTTCTGATTGGTCAATCAAAAGCTTCTGAAGTATTTGTAGCGTCAAGTGGACCGTACCCATTAGAAATCGAGAGGAGGATGAAACTGTTCTCTGGTATTAATAATCGTAATGATTGATTGATTGTATGTAGACTCCACTGTTATTTGACAACGCATATCATATAGCCATTCGGCGCAGAGTGATATGCAGCATGGGAAAATAGAAACTGCTGCATTATAACGGACCATAAAGCGTGCGTCAGCAATGATCAAACGTCATACAATGTTTAGCTTCCGATTTGCTTATTAGTATGAGCAAGTTGCAAGCTAAAGAGCACACAATCCAATTTCATATCGGCTTCTTTTGCATTATACTTATACAAAGTAATGAAATATCTAAAACTTTGTCATTCTCGTATACTTATTTTAACTTTTTTTTTTTTAATTAATTTATCAGCCTTACTGCATAAACAATTTGAACAAAGCTTAGCTGTTACATAAAATATTTAAATATATATTTATATTATAAATAGATATTATATAAATTATACCATTATACATTTATTGTCTTATGTGTACCGTTAATTCTTAATTATATGCTCGCTATATAAGACAATAATATATGTTCTACAACAATATGCATCTATATTGTGTGTGTGTGTGTGTGTGTGTGTGTGTGTGTGTGGGTGTGTGGGTGTGTGTGGGTGTGTGTGTGTGTGTGTG
>Ga0157364_1002725_pt1 | contig 16718 bp, 8 predicted proteins | sample AttsexASBM2_FD_111476 | JGI IMG/M metagenome (GOLD analysis project Ga0157364, IMG submission 111476) | Fungus gardens microbial communities from leaf cutter ant in Ribeirão Preto, State of São Paulo, Brazil - Atta sexdens ASBM2 | ecosystem: Host-associated > Fungi > Mycelium > Unclassified ... | reverse complement strand
TTATAATCGAATGCGAGAAGAATGTTTGACTGTTTAATTAGTCAATTTCTTATGACTTAAGGCTTAAAACTATTGTAGAATCGGATTATGACATAAGGCTTAACTGCATAAATCAATCAAAGGACTGTATTAGCATGTTAAGAACTTAAGATGATCTTAAAATATGAACAAATACGAATATACGCCCTTAATCTTATTATATCTTATTATTTTTCTAAGATATTTAAAAGAGGTAAAAAAATTTTTTAACTTAAAAAGAAAGTTAAAAAGTTAACGTTTAAAAGTAACTTAGTTACTTTTAGTAAGTTAAAATTTAATGCATTTAAAATTAACTAAATTAACTAAGTTAAGTTAAAAGTTATTAACTTTTCAACTTTTTTTTTAACTTTTAACGTTTTAATTAGTTACTACCCAACCCTGATCACAATATAATGAATGTGATACAAAATAAAAATATTACTGATTCGTTTAGAAGTATATTATTTTGAAATATTATAAAGACTCCAAAAAAAACTGCACTCTTTTATGAGTCATATGCGTGAATATGATATTTTTCTCATGGGGATGAGTAATATACACATATATGAAAGGGAGGAACGATACTAACATGCCGAAACGAACAGCGAATACTTGACACCCCTATGACTCCTCCGCTTCTCATCTCCTTTTCCCATATTATTTTCACTTTCCCTCAAACCCTCGAATCTTTCTGTCTTTTCAGAAATATTATCAGCATGGGATAATATTAATGACATATTCTCTTCTAAGTATATGTTAAACGCATCGAAAGTGCAATATACATATGTGATTTATACAGTTGCTAAATGTGATCTCTATTAAGCGTGTACTTTGTATATGGACTTCAGAGTATGATAAATCACGAGGGTGTAGCATCGGGTGCGCTCCCATGGGACATAATAATATAATCGCGTCCCAAAGTACCAAGTTTGACACTGCCAATGTCGGACGAGCTTCAGAAATAATTAACAGCCTAGTTTCATGTCTCTTAGTTTGACTGGCATCATCGATCGTCGAGAAACATAACGTCTCTTCATCTACAGATTAAATTTTCTAATGCAATAAATAATTTAATTAATTCTTCCTGCAGACAAAGATGCGAGAAAGTAATGCGTTTTTAAAATTACTGTAATTGCAGAATTTTGTGAAATTTGTACATAAAAAAGATAATTTACTCTAAGACATTTTTTAATTATTTTCTCAAAGTTAATTATTAGAATTTTCTAAATTAATGAAGTTGTAATCATGACAATATATGTAACATAATTTATTTTATTACAGATTTCCAAGTAAGTGTATCTACGATAATATTTCACTTAAAAGTTACCAAGATGTGGAGTCTCTTGAATATTTTAAATATATACACATAAATAATTAGGAACAATATTACACATAAGTAATTAGGAACTCATTACGCCTCATCTTCGTAAAGTACAAATAGTTCTTCTCGAAGACCACGTTCTCAGAGATTGCTTTATAACAAAGAGGTAACAACCACCCTCATAGGCGTGACAACTCACGTGTCTGCCCACGCAGTAACTCGTGCATACACGTGAAACCGAGCACGTGAACAGGGGAGCAGGCTTTGATTCGGACTTTCGAGCGACTCTGCGAGAACTTTACGAAGAGGACAACGAGGGTTGGTGGTATTCTCTGCGTGTAGAAGACCTCGGGGAAATCCTAATATTTTAACCAGCGTGGCGGCGAGGTATGAAAGGACATCCGCGCAAGCAGAGCACTGAAGGGGAAATGGGGTGTTGTACCGAGTCATCCCTCGTCTACCCTCGTAGACGAGCGTCTACATACGTACATATTCGTATGCGGTACCCCTGGAGGGAAGTACTTGCAATTAACGCGGTAAGACTTGACTATTGCAAAGGGTAAGCCGTTCCTTCACCCTCCTCGGGTTCTTTCGGTTCCGATTCTCATTTAAAGTGAGCTTGGAGGAGACGAGCCGGAATTTGTGTTCAGTTATTTGTCAATGATACGATAATTTGATATGATAATTTTTGCGCTTGTAATGTACGTATATAATTATACTATGATATAATGCTATTTGTTATATTAAAAAATATTTTATATGTCAAACATCCTTGCTTATAAATGATCTTTATCTTTGCAACGAGCGTATTCTCGATACGCTCATTCGAGAGTGGATTTCTTTCCCCATACCGGAAATTGACTGTCCATTGTGCTACTAAGTGCATATCCGTGTGAAATCTCAGCGGTACAGTCATCTCGAATTTTCGGATATATTCTCATGTAAAACGATCAGTCGCCGTGACGAATAGATTTTGTTGGTGCATTTCTTACAATTGTATCTATAAAATATATAGTGTCGTCGTACATAAAATCAGTAAGTAAAATTCATAATTTTTTTATCCTAGTAACAAGAATGATAAGTTATTTAATATTAGTATTATAGTAAAATATATAAAAATATATGTATGTAAAAATAATTTTTATAACCATATAAATATATTACATAAAATATGATAGTAAAATTATTTATACACGATTTCAAGTTTCGACACGTTTGACACGTAGAAGAAATAAAATATTTCGATATCAGCCATACCGATATTTTCAAACTTATTATATTTGACTCAAATAAATAAAATGTGCAGAAAAAGCAGTGTTCTTAGTGTTGATAACACGATGAACGTAACGATTATATTATAGGAGCATGTGCGTGCAAAGTTATTGAATGTTTCCGCAGAGCAATTTTGTTCGATTATATCTCGGCCAATATATCTCGCATTTCCCCAATCTTTCTCTTCTTTCTTCCATTTGATTACTTGTTCCGGTAGAAAAATGGTAATAACGATATCATATTCCCGGCTATTTGATAGACCATTCACAAGAATATTCCGTCGATAAAAGTTATCTCACCGCTTTATTCTACGGTCAGGCTCATTGGCGTTCTTCTTATCATGTCATTTAATGAATTTGTGTCTATAGAAATCAATGAAACCTCGTGTATATTTATATTCTATCATTTTTGTATCATCTCTTTTTATTGAATCATACTTTGCAATTCATAAAATAAAGGAATATTATAAATTAGTAATTTTTCTCGGAAAAAGAAAATATATTTACCAACAATAGCATAGTATGTCCAAATCTAATCATAATTTGATAGCTATCTCTCCAACAGTCTACTTTCTTTGCGTCACATGACAAAAAATCGCTGAAAAGAAGAAAAAAGAAGAAGGATTCAGCTACTTCTGCTGACATAACGCTCATTCTTGGAACCACAATTCTTCAGCATGGAGGAGACGCCTCTCGGGCACCGCAAAACTGTCATCGAGTGAATAGAAAGCTCGAATAGAGCTCTACGACCGTTTCTTCTTCAATCTGAATCCTTTCACTTTTTAACCCAGTTTCCATTGTTAGACTACTAGCCTGTGTTCCTATCACGCTTACTGATTACCGAACTGTCTGCATAATTAGTACTTATCGTTTTTTTTATTTCTTAAAATCATTATCTTATGTCTTATCTTGTCTACAATTAGATATACATATAATAAATAATGAATTAGTTCATATATTCTATTTTTAATAAATTATATTAAAACATGTGACATATTTATGTATATATTTAAAGCGAAGAAATTTGTATTTATGTGTCTTTTTTCGTATACACTTGTATGTCTATTTGTGTGTATTCACGGAAAAATTCTTGGAATGACGCAGGTATATAAAGAATGATTAATACAAATCCTTGACGCTCCTTGGTCATCGTTTACAAGCACTTTGTTTCTTTCTTAGTTTACCTTCAAGCGGAATAAATTGTGGGCGTAATTTCGTCTCGAAATAGTTCTTTTTCTTGAGTTTCGTTTTCATGAGAAAATAGCATAAATGTATATATTGTATTTATGAAATGACGCGATTTCGTAAATAATTATACGTCCAAATGTTATTACAAAATGTTATAAATATTTTTCTGTGCAAATGCATAATAATTTAACGCGTATTAAAATTAAATGTATATTGAAAATGTCATTTTCAATTATTTGGAATACAATAAAAAGTAGAAAATAGAGAATAAGATCTTGCGAAACGAATCTTAAAAAAAAATAGTAAACATTTTTTTGAATACAAATAGAAGTGTCTTTCAATACGCAACGCGTTCGCAGAAAGAGATAAATAAATTAACATTTAAAATGTAGATCAACGTGATGCAGTAGCATAAATAAATTACAAAAATCGAACTTTCACGCGTTCTCTCATGCGAGAGAGGAGAGCGAAAGGTACAGGACGATGGAGATCTATAACTCTGTTCATTGTTCTTTCTCTCTTTCCTTTCTTCGATTTAATAATAAGTTTCTTATTTTATCTCTTCCTCGTTATTATCTCTGATATCTGCGCCCGTCTCCATTGCGCTACGTGGATTTACTATAATCGTAGAATCTCTTTTGGATTACGTCAATTCTTTTAGTTTCCCCACTCACGGCAAGTGTTTTCATTTGCTTTGGTCCATGGTAAACGAGCGCCGAGCGATAGTAGTGCCGCATCAGATATTGCCGCGCAAGGTATTTCTCGCGACCGAATCTGCGCGTATTTATTATTTTTAAAGGATTTTCTTCTATCAACTACTTGACAGCTGCCGACCGCAGCGAGACAGGCATGAGGACTTTTTGGACCATCGTTCTTTGCGTCATCACCGTGATCGCTGCGGTGCACGCCAAGCCAACGATTTACAAAAAGAATCAAGATAATGTATTCGAACCAGGTAAGCGAAAAATCTGCGATTCATTCAAGAGCATCGCAGATTTAAATCGGTAAAAAAAACGCATTCGAATATTTTGCAAACAAATTTAAATATTCTTCTGTCTGCTTATTCTCGCTTTTCGCTTGGAAGAGGAAAAGAGAGATTGCGTGTGTATCTTTGAATATTTCTTAATTACGAAATTTGAATTCTTCTTAGCGTACGAAGAATAATTTATTTCTGATGAAAATAAAAATCGGAGCGTAAATCAGATGCATTGGAAGAGTAACAGAAACGTAAACGAAACTTCTAGAAGCCCAGCAAGAGAATGGATTGAAATGAATTGAAATGGATTCAGATTTTCAAAAATATTGATTCACGAATGTTAAAATGAATGTTTTTCAATCCTGAATGCATTTTTATTCATTTATAGAAATTGCAAGGAACATATCTCTATGCCTTTCAATCTAAAAATAATATTAGCTTTTTCTGTGTACAATAACACAATTGTGAATACTGTTCAATTCAAAATTTTGAATAGGAAATGTAGTTTTTCAATCCAATTGCATCCAATTGAATCCAATTGAATCCAATTAAATCCAAAAAAAGTATAGTAAAGTTCGCTATTTAAAATACACATTTGGATAGAAAAAAATTTCAATCCATTTTAATCCATCTCAGTAACAGAAGCGTAAACGAAACTTCTAGGAGGCGAAAATTGGAACAATGAAATGTAAAAGAAGCACTTACGCTTCTTTTACATTTTAATGTTTCAATTTTCGTCTCCTAGAAGTTTCGTTTACGCTTCTGTTACTCTCCCATTATATTCGACTTATGCTCTGATTTTTATTTTTATCAGGGGTGTCGCCGGCACGTGTGCAAATTGCATGTTTTCCAATACATCTATCTACAGATATGCATCATTGCATAGCAATTTCCTTCTTAAAACAATAATAAAAAAAATGGATCCTTTATTTTACACTAAAAATTGCGTGGACGAAATTGTGCTACGGGATGAGTTTTCCAATTTTGCCAAAGGATCGACCCTTTCAATTTGCGATTTTTACAACGTGTGAAACATACGTTGTCATTCCAGAAAGTCAAATGAATAAATTTTATCCTGCACACCGACACAATGAAATGTCAATACGATACACATAACGTCTTAACAATGTTCGAAAAAATGTATTTCAATTTGAAAGTATAGTTTCCTTTTTTCAGACAAGAGAGACGCAGAAGAAACTTTCACTTTGATAATTAGAGTCTAAGAATCTAATTAACCACGCTAATTAACACGAAGATTGCATGTCCTTATTTCTTTTGCGCTGCGCTTGTTTCTTCTACACACATCGACCGCTTCGTGCATAAGTTGATGATAAATGTATGTTAACAAAAAGGCAAGATCCGAGGCGAAATGTTACTGGCCATATAAAGAGCGATCTCTCTCGAGAATTCTGAATTCGCGCGAACCGATATTCGACAGGTGAATGGAAACGGAACGGTGATGTCAGCCAGGTAATGCGTAGGTTTCCGATGATCAAATTCACTATATGCGCATATCGCATTAATAACATGCATTTCTAGCTGTATTTTTCGAAGTTTTTTACATGTATCGCTATATGTATTACGCATGGTAGGAGCATAGAGAGTGATATATCTTTTCTAATCTTTCTCGCTGCCGGCGCGAACGATTGGAAAGGCGAATCGCTAAATAAAGTAAGACGCCCACGCGTAAAAGGTGTTAATAGAAGTTACATATATGTCGTCCTTGAATTGTCGTTACAACGAGAGAGAGAGAGGATCGACGGGAAGAGAAGTAGAGACGATGCGTTTCTCAGCAACCAAGTGCAATCGTCGCTCGAATGAACAATTCGAAAGCATTCCTCTGTGGTAGAATACTGTAGGTGTATACACTTGAATTCATTCTAGTGTGAACAGATGCCGCTATTATAATGTACATTATAGTGTACGAGATTTGTGTCTTGTAGATCAGATGCGAATGTATTTCACCGAAGATTATACATATTATATGAAACGTATGATTATATATTACATTAGCTCGCTCGCACGTACCGCTGTAATTAAAATCAATATAGATATTCAATTCATATATATAAATATATGATATTTGCGGTATAGAGAGCTCTATCATTGTCATGCGATTTCTGTATACGCGACATTTACTGCCGTCTTGACATTTCCGTCGTTTAATTTTCGGTGTTTCAACTTTCTATTTTTTTTTTGCATGCGGAATGAATGATTAACTTTCACTTTATTTTTGCACATATATATATATTTGGTTTATGTATATCTTGTACCGATTATTGGTAATCAATATAAAATAATTGTACAAGTTACGTTATCGAGTATCGATGTATATAGTGACCTACTAAATCAGCCGACTATACGTATACACTATAAATATTTAATGATTGACGATTTAATATTTTTCTTTCAGTAATGGTACCCGTTTCATCCACGGTAATTCCATTACCCGTGTACAAAGTGGGCTATGGCTTAGGTTTCGTATCGAAAGATAAGAAGACCCAATTATCATCATTCAAACCAGAAGGTGGCATAAAATTGATTACAAGTATGTACAAAAAGTATAGCTTAAATAAAATTACGAGATCTTGTTTTTCCTCTTTTCATAACTTTCTCTTTTCCTTATCTATATCAATGAATCACGACACGAATGCAGATATATGTGTGAGCTGAATTGTAAAATATATGTATACATATTTTTTATTCGTAAATTATTATACGTGAATAACACACACAAATAATAAATTGCACGAAAATGATTTTTTTATATAATTCATGTAAGCGATTTTTTACATTATCATAGTAATTATTAATTTATTTATTCTTTTTCTAGTTAGCAAAGTACAAGAAAAGAAGATCTAATGTAAATATTCTAAATTATCTCAAATAATATTGAATCACATCTTCAGAGAACATTGGAAACTTATGCGTTTTGTTATTAATCATACCTTCTTATGTACTTGTTATTGTTAAGTTATCTAATTAAGCTCTATACACCAAAAAATGGACCTCCATGTTAATCTTTAATTATTTTATCATCGAAAATATGTATTATCTCTAAGATATTAAATCAAAACTAGGCAGTTACACATTGTATGTACGAAGTTGTTTACATATCTACCTTACCGATTATGACCTAAGATGTTTTAAAGATGTTTTATTTAAGAGATAGAGGATAATGCGAAACATTAATTTTGTTATAAATATGTTAATATATAATTAACTGAAAATAATACTTGTGATAATCATCATTATAGAAGAATACATATATATTTCAATTATTGTTGTATTAAAAAAATTTTATTCTATTTTTTGTAGTTTTATAACTTAATAAAGAATTTGTTGTAATGATGTTCTTACAATGTATTATGAAGAAACATCCATGTTATCTTCAGCTGAAGCAGCTGAAACAATATTGAAAAAATATTTAAATTTTAGTTACATTTAAGTATGCATATTATTATATATAAATATGATAACTTACAGAATTCATTGAACATAAAATCATCTTGATATTCCTTGAGAAATTGCGTAGATCTATTTTCATCAAGAAATAAAGAATAGACACGTTTCACATCATCAATACCAACCTATCATTTAAAACATTACAATAACATCGTTACAATAATATCGAATAAATTCATGCAATAAATTGTATCTTACTTCTGTAGTTTTTCTTCGACGGCTTACAAGAGAAGCCGTCGTAATTAACTGTATTGCGTATCTCAGCGATGTTTCTGAAGCGATTCTAGTTAACACGGTCAGAGCATCGTCGGTCATTTCGCAATCCTCCTCTTCGCATCTTATTTTCAAGATTTCCTTCAACTCCTTCTCTTGATATGGACTCGTTGGAACAATAATCGCACGATCCAACAAGTCAATCGGAATGCCATGAGGGCTCTTATAATTTGTTCCTCTAATTCTTGTGATACCTACGTAATTATAAATTGTTAAATAACAACGATTTAATATTAATATAGTTGATTATTCGCGCATACCTCTATTTGTTGCCATAATTACAACTGGAGCCATTTCATTTTCTAATGCTCGATTCAGAAATGAGAAACATTCGATATCTAACATATGTACTTCATCGATAAAAAGTACACCCGGAACTATTTCTGCCTTCCCTTCTTCCCTCCATTCTGCAACTTTAGCATTTATTTGATCTCGCACTTCAGATTTTATCTCTCCGGTATCTCCAGAGAATAGTGCTAAAAAGCCATGAGTTCTACTATTTATCACATCAACTTCATGTAATGTCACAGTGTGCACGACTTCTTTGCGTTTCTGTAATTCGCCTTCTGGACATTGTACAAAACGCGTTTGCGAACCTGTCGCATCATAATCTCGAGCTCTAGTAAAGGATCGTCCAAGTCTATTGATCTTCCCTGTGGCTTTGTCAATCGTTATAACATCACCAGCTTGTACCTGAAGATAAATAAAAAGTTGTAATATAAACGAGATATAATCTATTTAATAGACATATATATACTAACTTTTTCTTTCATTAAGCAATCAATCATTTTATTTCCTAAATCATAAATTGTTTCCATCTCAGTTGTTTTTAATGTCAATTTGCCAACTTTTACTCCAATTCCAGTTGCTGGTCTATCAACTTGAATCTCCACTACTTCACCCTCTATGATTTCTGTCTCCTCCTTAATTCTGACTCCAATAGACTTTCTAATAGCTTGAGTTAGAGCCTCTGTTTTACTCATCTCTAAAGAATAAATTTCAGAACCAGCCATTGATGTAAAAGGAGTATCTAGGCCCAAAGCTTGTGCCATTCCCATAGCAATAGCTGTTTTTCCTGTGCCAGGTTGTCCAGCCAATAAAATTGCACGACCTGCTATTTTACTTTCTTTAATCATCTCTAGGATAACGCCAGCAGCTCGGCGTGCCATGAGCTGTCCAACCATGCCTTGAGAAACCTAATACAGTAACAACAAATGTTAATTTTTATTAGATTGTAAACATATCAAATCTTTATAACAAAAAAGTAGAATATTCACATTGCGGGGTTCTAAACTATCATTCAGTCCTAAACCTCTGATATGAGAATGAGCACCAATACGCTCTATCCTGGTGACCTCACGTACTTCTTGCACGTTAGTATTAATCTAAAATAAAAAATAAATGGATGCATGAAACTTTAATATTTATGATTCAAGTAATTGCAATAAAATGGATCAAACATTTGGTTGCTATGCCAATCAATAAGGCATAAAATAATTAGTAAATTTTTAGTATTGCTTTTTTTTGTAAAAGCAATATAATCCTTTTATACAAAAATAATACAAACAATATATATATATATATATACATATACAGTACAAAGTACAATAAAACTAAATATATATAAAGAAATACAGATCAGCGTAGATATAGTTAATCAGCGTAGATAGAGTTCTTGATGTAATAAAACTTCAATAAAATTATAGGAAACAATAAATTTTTTTTCCTCTAGACAAATATATTTATGGCAGATACATAATTAAATAATAAATCTTACCGCCATGCCTAATAATAATACTACTTCTTTCTCTCAAATCACGCGAAATGTGGAAACGCAGGCAGAAACACACACTCAAAAACGTGCCGATGCCGTTATTGTGTCTTGTTTATGGTAGTGTGGCAAATGTATGTAGTACGCTGATATATATGACTGAAATGTTGGAGTATTCACACGAAAGTCGAGTAGGACAAATGTGACAACCAATGACAAGGCAAATCCATGAGGAGCTGCGCACAGGGAACAAGGAACAGGGAATAAAAATTTCAACCTATTAGAAATCATGTATTGTGGAATACACAGTTTTTGATAGGTTGAAATTTTTCTCTGTTTCTTCATTGTATGTAGCCCTCCTAAGTCGGCGCGATCGCCATTGGCTGCAAACGTGGCGTAAAAGTACCTTTTCATTCTAGATTTGTTCGCATGCTCCAACATGTTCCAACATGGCAAAATCCTCCTGCTGTAGTTCCTTATTCACTCTAATGAGCGCATTGAAATGAATAGGAGCTATGATAGAAACATATTGGAGCATGTTGAAGCGACGCGAACAAACCTGCTGATGCTCGACGCTCATTTTCGGCGTTAAAATGAGTTACGTGATAGAATGTTAAACGTCAATTTTGATTACGTGACTTATAACGTTTTCAGCCTAACCGGGTTAGACCAACCAAGTACACCTTGGTTAAAAAATGTTTAACTATTGGTCGACGTTACACGCTCTACCAATAGGAGAGCAGGAAACATCATTACTTCAACAAAGGTTAGTGCAAACTCGATCAGGCCGAAAATGCTATTTTTAATGTTGAAAAGGCATTTTAACGCTGCAAATACTTTGTTAATCAATCAGAAGAACGAATTTTACAAATTAACCAATCAGAGAATGCATCAAAGCATTTGCAGCGTGAAGTGGATTGCACTCGAAATTGTAGACTACCAGCGTGAGTTCTGATTGGCTGCTGCTTTTCCGTTTTCTGTTTTTTTATGAACGTGCACTTATACATTATCAACAATCTCAACACTAGCACTGAATTTTGGAGCACAGTTAATAGTGTTAATAGCAACCAAAAATTTGTAATTTTTTTTATAACCATAAAGGCGGAAGTCATGCCGGCGGAAGTGGCGGCCACAACCGACTGCCAAAGCGGATGTCATCGCCCAAGAAAGAGTAATGGCGTCCGCGACGAGAACACGACATTCTCGCGGTTCGTCTGTTATGTCGCGAATTGGATATTGAAACGACTGACTCGGTTTTAACTTTCATCGTTTTTATCGAGAACTTTTTCTCTATAATTCAGGATCGATCGTGTCTATCCGTAAACGAAGCCTGAGAGCTTCTCAATACAAGGCGCTTTGTGAAAGCGTGGCGGCTGAACTGGTGGTTGTGTACGTGCAGAAGCACGTCGTCAACGGAGAGAACGTGAATCTGAGTTTCGAAATGTTCGTCAATTCAACGCGGTAATTCCGATTGTCAACTTTAATCGACCAATCATGAACTGAGAATTTTCGGAATTACACGTTTCACTATCGTATGTGTGTACTACATCGTCGTACTCATCCTGTGTGCTACATGGAGTAACGTGACGTGTACATATCATTTTTGTCTCTCCTTGAATATGTTTTCCTCGAGTTAATTGATTTTTTATTTGTAATTATAATTGAATAAACGAATTTTTATATATTTATATATATAATTAATATGAATCTAATTTTTATAATTGAGTCAATATGCAACTCATTAGAAAAGATTGCTGATTATAATAGATTTCTCTTTAAAGCATCTTTTTCTGCAGAAATTATATATTATAAATAAAAATTAAGCTAAATTGAAATACTTTAATAAATCAACAATAAAAATAATTAATGAAGAATGCAATATATGTACAATTATATTAATATTGTTATTTTAATTTAATTTTATTTAGACACTTATAATTTGTATAAAATCAATTATTAAAAAATTTAATTGAGTTGTCAACTACATGATTTTATTTATCATGCTTAAAAGAAAAATATAAGAATCTTTAAATGGCATAATATAATTTAATTACAAATAAATATAATTTCTTATTTGATTTAATATACTATTTTGGAATTTTTAAATTATAGTTTATTTTATATAAAGATTAATATATTTTTTATATTTTTTATATTTTTTACAGAGTCCTTCACCAGAATGGATCTATTGATTGATTATAAAATTGTTATTGCCATGAAATATATCTGACGTCTATTGTCCAGATAAGCTGGAGAACGTGTAATTTGAATTAATTGCCTGTATTTATATCTTCTCATAATGTCTGGAAACATTCAATTTGCGAATCCGCCGCCAGCTGTAAGCCTGCCCAACATGTCTGTGCCACCACCTACAACTCCGAATTTGTCAGCGCCACCACCAAATTTAACCACTATAAACACATCGGGAAGTTATCAGCATCGATATACAAATCATAGAGAAGGCAATCGCGGTTTCTTTAAACCATTTAGACCTTATCATGCTCCAAAAATTGTCACTGGAGGACAAGAGACCCTGCAAGATGAATTTGATGGTAAGAGGCTGAGGAAATCTGTTATGCGAAAGACTGTCGATTACAATTCCGCCATCATTAAAAGCTTAGAAGTAAGTATAAGTCTCATTGTAAATTGATTAAACATTAAAATAATATTTTCCGACATTATATCTAAACTTTTGAATTTTTACAGAATCGAGTATGGCAGCGGGACTATAGGGATCGTCGCGCGCTTCAGCCAGATGTAATATATTATCCTGATTTACTCCCTCCACCAAGTTATATTGACAATCCTATAAATGCAGTTACCACGAGGTTCGTAAAAACGGCTACCAATAAAATGCGTTGTCCAATTTTTTGTATGGCTTGGACACCAGAGGGTAGACGTCTTGTCACTGGCGCTTCGAGTGGAGAATTTACTTTGTGGAATGGCCTTACTTTCAATTTCGAAACTATTCTGCAGGTATATTTTATGTTATAAGTGTAGAATAGACTTAATATCTTGCTTTAAGACAATTGAAAGGCGATGATTTTCTTATTTTAAATTTATATATGTATGTAAATATATATATATATATACTATTATATATATATATATATATATATATATATATATATGTATATATAATAGTTTTATAACTTATTTTATCAGATTGAGATATCTCGAGAAATAAAATTTTGTATAATTTTACAATTCCTATAATAGTTTTGAATATCTTACAGAATATAGAGAATTATTTTGCTATATAAAGGATAATTTTATAGTCTTTTATTTTTATTATTGTGTACTGTAATACTTGTAATTTTTAGAAAAAGTTCTCTGATAAAAGAAATTAATTTATTTGTTTAGGCACATGACAGCCCGGTCAGGACAATGGTATGGTCACATAATGAAAGCTGGATGGTAACAGGCGACCACGCGGGCTACGTGAAATATTGGCAGAGCAACATGAACAATGTCAAGATGTTTCAAGCGCACAAAGAAGCGATTAGAGGACTCAGGTATATCATCCACCACACTAGTCCTTACGTCTCTTGCGTCACTGTTGCCGATCGGTCCATCCTTGCCGTAGTTAGGATATCGGACGTGACTCTTCTTCTCTTCCTTTTCTGGTTTTGTGCAGTTTCTGACAAAGTAATAGTGATTCTTGTATGGGTACACAGGTGATTTTAAACAAGTTTCAATATAAAACATCAGATAGAGTATAACGAAATATGACATTTCCGTCGTGAACCATGGAATGAACCATGAAATGTTCATGAAAGAAATTAATTGTTAAATATCTCGAATTCGTGTAAATAAAAAATTTCGATATCTTTTGCCGAATTAGAAGATTTTTGGAATGGAATAGTTTTCATCGTGTATAAAAATATTTTCATATGTGGCAGATATTATATTTTTAAAACAATAAATTTTAAAAAAGTTCAATAGAATTTGCAAAACTAATAAATAAATATTTTACCGTATTTTTATCGCGTTGTAAAAATCAGTATACAAGGATAGTGTAAATTTTTTGCGTACATTATATGCGCGTATCGATATAATTTATTATTTGTATTTATTATAGAGTCCTAGGGACCTAACTTTCGATTAACTAACTACTCCACATAATCGATAATGCGTTCATCACACATCAAAGTGACACACATTTTAAATTAAGTTGTTATAATGCTATTAGGTCCTTATGGCTCTCGTTTTAAGCTGTTTATGTGGCTAGATTATTTATTCGGCAAAGATGTATGTTTTAGATGAATAAAAGAAAAATATATATATATATACATATATGGCAATACCTAGTCGAGATTCCCATATAATGATAAATAAAAGATGAAATATCCTGTGTCCTTCTTATATCGTTTAAGTTTCAATAAAGTTAAATAAAGACATTATTATTGCATGGCTATGAAAATAAAATATTTTATCTTTAGTTTATGTGTCACTTGTGCCCTTTCGCAGATGAGAGAGAGAGCGAGAGCGAGAGCGAGCGAGAGAGAGAGAGAGAGAGAGAGGGAGGGGGGAGAGAGAGCGTAACAGCAAATATAAGACATAATTCATGTACACTTCGGACATTTTTTTGTGCAATAAATGTTAAATTTTGAAAAAAAAATTACTATTAATACATCACTCGGTGGTCATGTGGCATCAAAATCAGTCATAGTTTTAACAAGATGAAATTGTTTCACTACCTGACAAATAATGGGATTTTATTTGAGTGCCAGATATGACTGTCGCGGATGGTTTTTTGTTTATTTATAATATATGTTTATACATATAAAGATTCCTTTTTTTATTACTGATCTCTATTTCTCACAATGGCGTACTCATAAAATTCGGCTATATATTTTCTATTACATTTGTTTTGGTTAAAACTCGGAAATTACTACACTACTTGTGTGTGCACGACTTTGTGTACACGTTTGCTCGCATTTCTTTTCTGTCTCTCCGCGCATATACTGCTATCAACAACAAATACACTGGGAGAATCATCAAAGGAAAGCTAGGAATTATAAAATGACTACTTAATATGCATTAATTATAATTTACAATTTACATTTACTCGACACATTGATTTTTTGATCGTGTGATTTAAGATATATATATTATAAAATTTTAGATATATATATATTAAAAAAATAAATAAATAAATTGATGCAACTAGAGCATATTAAAAAAGATTTTTTTTATTACAGTATATAACAACAGCTATAAATTTAAAGAACTTTTAAAGAAATCCATAAAAAATGTCGATAATTTGATAACGTATTTTCTATTTTTGCATACATATATATATATATATATATATATATATATGTATATATATATATATATATATATATATATATATATGTGTGTGTGCAACATTGCATGCGGTAGTTATAATAAAAATAATGAGGAATCAGTAATAAATGTAGGCAATTGTATGTTTGACTCAATGCTAAAAACTAATGAGTTATACCGTAATAATGTCCGTAAGGTGTATCATGTTTTTCATATCATTTCTTTATAATATATAACTATATTTATATTATAACTATTTTATACTCTTCCTTATTAGATTTTTCTTCGCTTTGCTATAATAAAATGATTTAATTTTTTGTAAAATGAATTCAATAAAAATTCATAAAGACAACAATTGTATTTATTTTCTTACAATTAGTTATTTCAAGATATTAAACTATTATTTGATTTCTTCTTAAACTAATTACATGAATTTTTGATATATTACAATGTACAATAAATGGTTAATGCTTTTTCAGTATATCACAAATTTAATAAAGTGCTCCAGCTTATCTTTGTTTTTTCATTATGGATATTGGCAAATATTAATACAATTTTTTATTATATATGGTAATGCATTGTTCAAATGTAACTTGTTTTTTTTGGGCGGGTAGTTTCAGCCCGACGGATCACAAATTGGCAACTTGCAGTGATGATGGAACTGTCAGAATTTGGGATTTTCTTCGCTGTCACGAGGAACGAATTCTCAGGGGTATATATATCTTTGATCTTATAAATATTATATGAAATTTATCTTTTTTTTTGGTTATTATTTAAATAGCTTAGTTTTGACATGTATATATTTTTTACAATATTTCTTACAAATTACATATTAATAATATATTTCTTACAAATTACATATGTATCATGTATATACATAAGTGTGTGAGTGTGTGTGTATGTGTGTGTGTGTGTGTGTGTGTGTGTGTGTGTGTGTGTGTGTGTGTGTGGGTATATAAATTAACATATATATGCATGATAATCTGCTTTCTTAAAATAGAATTTTTATTTTATTATTAAAAACAAATGATGATTTTTTTTCGAAATTTTATATTATTCTATTTTATGTTTTTTTAGCAAATAAAAAATCTCACACACACGCACACGCACACACACACACGCACACACACCCACACACACCCA
>Ga0157364_1002722_pt1 | contig 16724 bp, 5 predicted proteins | sample AttsexASBM2_FD_111476 | JGI IMG/M metagenome (GOLD analysis project Ga0157364, IMG submission 111476) | Fungus gardens microbial communities from leaf cutter ant in Ribeirão Preto, State of São Paulo, Brazil - Atta sexdens ASBM2 | ecosystem: Host-associated > Fungi > Mycelium > Unclassified ... | reverse complement strand
GTGTGGGTGGGTGGGTGGGTGGGTGGGTGTGTGTGTCGATTAAAAGTTCAAGCATAATTAATTTGATTCATAACGTAAATGAATAACATAACGTAATAATACTATATAACGGAACGATATAAACAAGAGAAGTAAATAAAACAAGGCTAGCACAAGTCTTAAAAAATTGTTTGTGACTAAAAAAATTCTGCGAAAGTTTGCAAGATAATACACTTTGGTTATCTGGCTCAATTCGATCAACTGGTCTCGGTATGATATTTTTAATGATCAACTAACTATTACGATTATTTAAATTCGGTTCACACATTTTATTATTCAAGGTTGAATCTAAGTTCAATATCTTACATACGTACAATATAATCGTGGCATCACAACTATTTACGACGATGAATCTTTCATCGCATCATCAATGCGTGCTGATTCAATCTTCAATAGGTACATTTTTTTTATTACACATTATTTACATTGGCATAATTTATCATATATTTATGTCATTATAAATCTGATATCCAAAAACTATGCGTGACTTACGATGAGATGATTTAACTATCTCGAGATCCTTATATAAATAAAGATAAAATTAATAAAATTTAATAAGCAACGAAAAGCTAATTAGTACTGTTTGAAACTTTTTGAAGCATTAATAATATATTTAAGAAAAAACACAATACGTTTTATTTAAAAAAAAAAAAACCATTAGTCTTTACCAATCCTGATTTTTTCAAACTCTCGTCAGATTATTGGCCTTTGAATTGAACAATTCTTGTCAGTAACTTTCATAAAACGTCTTATTATACTTATTTTGAAAATCATTAATTTCATTCATAATTCTTGTAAAGATTATTGGGACAAATGATAATATTTCTTTTTTATTATTATTTTTATAAAGAGATAAGGAAATTACCGTAAGTTTTTACGTTATGTTAATGTCACATGACATTATAATTGCCCATGTGCTTCTATAATTATTTCTTTCACTCTCTAAATTTTTTTATAAAAAAAGATCTCTTCTTTCTTATCTCTATAAATCTGATGTGATGTAATATGTATATTTGTATTCTTGCACACGAAGCATAATACAGTGTAGCTTAGAAGAATGGATTTACGCTATGTGTCAAGGTAGTGAATGATGATCCGTCGCGAGATCAACTGGGTGAGATGATGCTGCGCAACGGATCGATCAGAGTCCGTGGTACAGTCGAACCTCCATAAAGTTAATCGATTTTTATTTTATCCTCCATAAAAGTCATATCTTAAACTTCCATATAATAATCGAGCACATATGCTAGCGCATGCGCATTTACTTTTATAGAGGTCGATCCCAACAAGTTACTTTTACAGAGGTTCGACTGTACCACATAGTACATATATATATAGGGTACATATATAAATTAAAAACTTTAACATTCTTCTTCAAACAGTTTAGACTAAAAGTGTACAAAAATGTATGCTGTATTAGTATGAAACAATAAAGGAAAATCATTTGGATTTTCAAAGATGTATTGGCAATTGTGACCGGTTCAGATTTCTGAGTCTGAGATATTTGATTTGTACATATTGAAGCAATATTTAAAGCGATAAAGTTGTTCCGATAAAGCCGTTGATAATATTGTACAAGTAATTGGTTATTTTTTTTTTAATATAATATATACAGCGACACTTTCTTTGTGAATTTGTGACAATCATTTCTTTTGCAGATGTGAAGGATGATTTTTAATTGTTCCATACAGTATCGGTGTACCGTAAAGGTACACGTTATCTGTGCAAACATCTTAATCTTTAAAAAATTTCAATTTATATTTAAAACTCTAATTTCAATAAATAAATAACTTTTCTAAATTCTCTAAATTTTTTTAATAATTTGGATAATTCCCTGTTAGTGTAATAGTTAGTATAATATAATCAAAAAATGTTTAGATTTACAATACACAAATAAATCGATTCATTTTTAATTAGTTCAGCTAATGTATAAAAGTTTAAAGGATTTCTAAATATTCAAAAGAATATTTCGTTGAAAAAAAATTGATTAAGTTAAAAAATAACTGAACGGTTTTACGACATGATAATCATCTAATAAATCATAATTTTAATTTAAGACGTAGAGATGTATTTTACCTTCAAGATTTTTTTTTCTGGCGATGATGGAACATATTATTCCGATACTGTGGTATCAAAGGTATGGGGAAAAAAGTGCAGTGAGTCAGTGATACAGGATCGAAGGGGTGTTCGAAAAGCAACGTAGACATCGGATTCTGGCGGGGATCACCCAGCCTTCCGAGTCGACCAAGCGAGCGAATGGTTTGTCGAGCTGACAGAATCGGGCGATTAATCGAAACGAAAGTCAGACTGCCGCGGACTGCCGCTGCGACGCGACGCGAGGCGACGCGAGGCGACGCGACGGACGCGACGCGGCGACGCCGATGTTGAGCGTAGCGCGAAGCGTCCATTTTCCGCGAGGAGGTAGTAGGCGTCATCGTTGCCCTCGCTCTCGTTAGTGCTATCGTTGTTTTGAGTGGAATTAAGTGCAAAATGTGAATGAGACACGCTGTGTTCGAGCGTGTCGCGAATCTGTGCGATCGATCCGATACTGTATAATTGCGATTGCGTTAATTAATTACACAGTTATTGATCTACGTTGGATACTTCTAATTCAGTGTGACTCTTCAAATTATCTCTGAATAGATTTAATCAGGATACAGAGAGAGATAGTAGCACACTAAACGAAATTGTTTGTACATTAAATTCTCTTTCATTTTCCAAATCCTTTTCCTTCGAGGATTTTAATTTATTTAGACATAGATTAGTTGCATCCGCGCGCGACAGATATGCATTTGAAGAAACACAATGCGCTGCGACCATGCGTTCAAGTGTATTCCAATATTTCCAATTTTGAGCGCCCAGCTTAATTATAAAATATTGCTTTTCCCGCGTGTTAAAAAATTCTTTGTTATTTCATCAAAATCCTTTGTTATTTCTATCAAAGATGTGGCTTTATTGTTCGAACCTTGCGTTTGGATGATTTCGACAGCTACGTTCCTCAAATTGACACTCTCTCGTGCGAATCTTTCCACGATCAAGTCGTTCAATTACCTTCTAAAACAATAATAATTAGGTAATGTAAAGCCAGATAGAAAGATTCGAAGGCGAATCTAATTTTGTTCGTCAAAGTCGTTTTGCTCAGTTTAATCAATATCATATCCAGTATCATATTTGGAGTTATTTATGAAATGTACGTGTATACATATATGAGAAGAGAATATATATGTGCATATATACCAATCCAACTTTCCTGACGATTACCAACGAAATTGTTTAATAAATATAGAAACTATTTTTGTGCATAAATCTTTAGACTCTTTCTTAAGATTGATCAATATTGTCGTGTAATCGGAGATTAAATCAATAAATCTCCTTTCGAAAACTTTAATTTATTAAAATGCTGTAAAGATACTTTTTAATTTTCATGTAATAAAAATAAATAAATATCAGTATAATACTTGCAATTTTGAAAAGCTGGGTATTTCATTAATTAAAATTTAAGATAGATCCTCTGATCGATTAATTTTTTCTACTTTTTCACTTTTTCGATAAACGACGTATGACGCAACAATTTTTTGATATTTATTATAAAATTTATTATAATCAGTTTTTTTAATTTTATTTAATTTAAAATTTTTCTTATATATTCTTATATTTTTGGCAAAAAATTATTCGTTTATGCACTAGTATTTTTATGCATAAATAACTCTGAGTCGGTACGTCGGTTTTCGGAGCATTGATATGACAGTTTTTGTGACTAACAATAAGAACGAGATATTTTCATCGATTTATACGTATAACAAATTTAACAATAAGATTCTTTATATTATCGTTGAATAAAACGTAAAATTATATATAATATATATAAACGTAAAATTGATACCATCAAGCTAATGGATCCAATGTGACAGAAAGAAGATGAAATGAATCTGACTACACGATGGCAGCGACAGAAATCGAACGCGCATACTTTTCACAGACTGTAAACGAAAGTGTAAAGCGAAAGTGTAACGGCATTTAGAGTAAGACATTCGCTAGGTTTCGCAGCATCGCTTTTAAGGTCCGTTTATTAAACAGTGCAGAACGTATTTATATTATTCGACATAAGGAAGAATACTTTTCCTGAACAGCACTAAAATTAAAACATTGCATACACTAGACTGTTAGAAGCGAGATAAAAATAGAGATAAAAATTGAAAGAATCAATTGTTTTCAAATATCTTTTTTAGAATGAAATAGCTTTCATTTAACAATAATTATTTTTAAATGATTCTTTTATGTGTCTTAGTTGGAGATAATGAATAGCTTTTTTCTCTATTTCTTGTGTTTTATATTTTACAAGTCTTAGTATCAATTTCGTTTTAATCTTTTTAAATACATCTATACGAACGACGTGTAAAGACTTTTTTTACAGTTTTGCTGGAAAGAGAGAGAGAGAGAGAGAGAGAGAGAGAGAGAGAGAGAGAGAGAGAGAGAGTTACGATAAAGAATTTTCATTCTCTGATTCTTTTCTCATCATTTTGTTCGTTCACTTTTGGCATCTCTGATTGAACTGTCATTGCCTTCTTCATGGCTGACCCGTCTCGTTGATCCCTGATCATTGAGATTGAATTTAAATCTCTTGCTAGTGACGATTAATAAGGATTCCTTCTTCTTCTTCTTCTTCTTCTTCTTTTTATCAATAATATTTTTCTGTTCATGCAATCTCTCATTCTATTCCTCAAGTGAGGGAACATTACAGCGGTCAAGTGATAAGACAATGTTAAGGCTGCTAGCCAACAATTCTCGTTGTTACGCCTAGTCATCGTTACCTGTTATCGCTAACTGGCTAAAAATATTTATTAAAAGTAATGCGTCAAAAGTATCGCGATATAATATATGGCACATATACATATATATATATATATATACATATATATATACGTGCAACATATAATATAATTGTAATGAGACTTTCTATCTTTGAATTCTTCACTAAAACATGGAGTATTCCATAGTAATCTATATTTTTAAAAGATTAGACAATTATTATTCAGTTTCAGAATTAAAGAATTAAAATATATTCCTAATATTAGATAATAAAATATTATAGATAAAGATATCTATATATATATATATATATAAAATTAATATACGTAATAAAATATTAATATATAACATATCGAGAATAATCCTCAATATCTGAGAGATGATCTTACCGCTGAAATTTGATCTTTATCAAACATCCATTCGTGCAGCTTAATCTCTTTTCGATATAAAGAATAAGAAAAAAGAAAACTACACACTCTTATCAAGCACTCTATTAGGTACTCTTATTAAAACTTATAATTTTAATGAATTTTAACAACAAAAATTTATATTGATTGAAACCTTTTCGTATTACAAGAATACATGCATTCCCGTCGTCACAAATAGATGTAAAATATTAGATATGACTTATTATTGACGATTTATTCCCAATAAAGATATCGTTACCAAGCTCGATGACAAGAAGTCTGAAAAAAGCGTGCGACTTTCAAATCAAAGTTGAAAGTTTTCAACTTTGATTTCTTAATCAGACAGTAGGAAGTCGGGGATCTAATTTAAAGGTCGACAACCTCTATATTTATAAATAACTGGACCAATTTAACATTGAAAAGAGGTAATGAAGAAAACAAAATTGACCTTGAAACTAATGACCAGGTTTGAATTGAATAGAAGATCACAGAACCCGAAGTGGACATAGTAGACTGGGTAGGCACGCGAGTAGATGATGACGACGACGACGACGTGGAGCAACATCACGGCTATCAGTGCCGTGTTGCGTGGCTGAAGGAGCCCAGGGTATATGTACGGCGTATTAATAGCCAAGTATAGAGCAGTGGTGGGGCCGCGGTTGCTCCCGGGTGAAAATAGAAAAGAATGTTTTTGGAATCCAATTGGACTTGGTTGGCAGAACGATGGGGCAATATGGCCGACTTGGCCGAGCGGGTGGACGATCTGATATGCAGTTTCGACTCGACTGGTGAAACGACCATGGATACGCTATCGATGCTGATATTCGGCTGGATGTTGTTCGGTCTGGTGGTGTTGTGCGTTGGCAAATATGTGTACAATCGTTTCGTGCTAAACGAGCTCACCGCCGCCGCCACCGCCGCCGCTGCCACTGCCGCCGTTGCCTCATCATCATCGTCGTCGTCGTCACCGCAGCTCGGCAAGGATAGTGGCCATGAGAGTGTCGTGACGACGAGTACCGCTGGTACCATTGTTGGAAGACTGTTTAACAAGTCCAAATTGGTATCACCGTCGTCATCATCATCATCGCTCGTTAGTAGATCTAGTACCGGTGGTGCAGGTGGTGGCGCGGGTACCATTAGTGTTGGCGGTGGCGGCGGTGGTACCGTTAGTGCTGCTGCTGTTGCTGTTGCTGCTGCTGGCGGTGGTGGTGGTGGTGGTGGTGGTGGTGGTAGTGGTACCAGTGCGGTAGCAGGTGCGAGATCTCCGTCGCCGGGCTACGTGCCGCCCACGCCACCGATCAGGAAACGATTGACCCGGAAGACCTCCGGTGCTTTCATCAGCCCGTCTCGAAGTTCCAGGGCACTGCATCTTCCGACCGCGACTGGCGCCGATGCCGAGGCAGTGCGTTGGGTTAACGAACTGATCGTGTGGCTTCATCACGATCTCGTCATCCTCAATGAACTCTTGGCCACTTGGGTGGTTTCCCTTAACGATTTTACTGTCGGTTCCACGGACGAGGTGAGAGGACAAGAGTAAAACGTCGATTATCATCGTTTCAAATTCTTAATTTGGTTCGCTATAAAATACGTAGCGCAGACTTTTCATAGAATTTGATTTCGAAATTAGCGCGAATTTTAAGATTTAAGTTTTAAATCGCAAAGAGAGAAGGGTGGTGGGATTCTATAAATTTAATAATCAGATTCGTCACGCTCGATAAGACGAGATACAAACTCTTCCCGAAACATAGACGAAAAGAGAAGGGGACACACACTTGTGTTGTGTGCGAATGCAATGATTTCGAATCTAGGTCAAACGCTCGAGCAGAATACAATATATATTTCTTCTTATTGTTAGATATCACGTTTTAAGTTTAAGTTACAACAAAATAGAGAATATCATTCGTTTTATTTTCTTTCCAATTAGGAAGCACATCTTCAGACATCTTGAGCAAATTTAATCTCGCATTTGATATAATTAATTACTCGCCGCGGTTATTCTGTTTAAACGATCTGTGCATTTGAAATTACCGTCTCATAATCCATAAGTTTAGTATAAATTGCAAGCATTATTGAATCACAAAAATTCAATGCGCTCTCAATTATTTCATTTACTTCAAATCATCCCATCATTTGTTCGCTTCGTAAAAAATTACGAATTAAACATATATATATCTGTGTATATACCTTGTATGTATACTTTTTATTTTTGTCGTTTTTTCACAACAATAGTACTTAATGTCAATAAATACATTAATGAATTAAATGCGTAAACAAATTGAAAATTAAAAGCTATCGTCGTAAGTGATATAATATCTCTATACATTGACAATAATTTCGGCAGCTATAAATTATAAGAAAATATCATAATTAATATCTTGCGGTAAAATTGGAATCTCGCGTGATTTTTTTTTGCCTGCATACACAGAATATTTTTTGATTATTTACATAGGTCAAGATAAATCACATCAAAGGTTACTATAATAGTATTGCTTAAAAAGGCGTTTGGATGCTATCCTTGCCACGCGTAGCCGATCCTTTTGTTGGGATAACTTAAAATTTCTTTGAGCGTCGAATCAAATTTTAGTTTAACTTAATTAGTAGTTTATCGTGCAACAATTATAAATTTACAATCTAACTTGAAATTTTTTCACGTTACGACGTGATGCATTATAATATGTCAATAGGTATAAAAAATTATATATTATATATTAATATATTATATTGTAAAAAATTATAATTTAAAATTTTAATTAAAATTATAATTTAAAATTATAATTTAAAATTACAATTTTGATAAAAAAATAATTTAAGAAAAAAGAAAATAATTATATGACAAAGTAACGGTTAGTAAATAATAATTTAGATAATTTTGACGAAAAACGATATGATTATTCGGTAAAAATTGAATTAAATTGAATCTTTCTAAAAGAATTTCAAACTTATTTTAGAGTAAACGAGAGAAATTCTAGATGGCACGTGTATCTAAAATCGAATAGTCTTATGATGATATCTAAAAATTGTTTTGTTGTGTTTATTGTGTGTATTCTTTGCTGTTTGGGATGTATATAACTTAATTGATACGATATATAAAAATTAATTACTTAGATATATTATATACATATATTTATGTCTAAAAGATTCTTGTTTGATCTAGAATAAACAATATATTATTGTTATATTATATAAATGATACGACGAATTATTTTTAATTCTTATTCTGAATATGCAAACAAGTATACCGCACGATTGCGTGTCGGATAAAAAAGATGGCAATGAGATAATTATGACACGTAATAAAGAAGTATGACACAGGCGCGTTTCTAAGCGAATGTATTTCGTCGGCCAGTATGTTCAGTCGCAATTAGACATGTATATGTTTTAGCATGGAGTTGGTGTCGAATTCGTTCGTGTACTTCCAGAGACTTATCCGCCAACCTTGTCAAATATCTTCTGCGAATGTGATTCGAAGGATGATGTGGTATGTAAATATTCCCTTCTCGCTCCGATTAACCTTTTGCATTTGAAATTGTGTCAAGATATCAACTTCTTTTTTCGATTATATCGATTGTTAATTTTATTTTTAGAAACTTTCAAACTTGATTAACATCTTTAATGCCAAATGTCATAGTTTACATAAAAAACCTATATAATATAAAGAATTTTTTAATATAAATCATATGTGTAACTATTTTAATTTTCTAAAGCATTTTAGGAACAATAATTAAAGTCAATAATTTTCTATTTAAATGCAATTAGTGATTAATCATCTTAAGAAAAGTAATCATTTTTAGACTATCACATGCGACTGTGAGGCTACTCCAGCTTTACAGCTGAAAGCATTTCGGCAACGAGGGGATAAGGTAGACATTAATCATTATCGAGTCAATGTCAATCGTTTCCGAGCTCGTCTCAACGTCGTCTGTATCACTGAGAAGCTGCTGATCGATCTGAAATGTGATGGTTGGCCTGAGGTGTGTGTAACATTGTTATCAACGGATTTCCTGTGACGCAACACATGGAAACTTCCGTCCTGTCATTGTGCAATCACAGCTATTTATGATCACTCGTTCTCGATCTCGACAATATATCGTGTTTATACAGAGTCTTGGCCGTCTTGAACAATAGACATAGAACAAACGACAAATAAATTTTGTACGAATCTTTTAACATTCTCTATAACATAAAGTAATACAAACGGTGCGGTAGAAATCAGCTCTATTGGAGAAACATCTCTTAATGTGTGAATTAATTACATTCATATTATTTTCCGTATTACAGGTAAAGATTTCTCTAGCAGCAGTGGGTACAATAAAGAAAGACTTGGACGAAAGCCAGTTACAAGAAGTGGTAACGGAAATTGTGGTGGGTGCCCTGCGAGGCATCGATGTTCATTTCAATCTTTCTCAATATCCCACGTGTCCTCGATTATGGAGAGAGCCGCCTCCTCAGCCAGGTTTTTCATATCCTACACATTACGACAGTGTAGTAAGTTATATCGATATCAAGCAATTGATATTGTCAATCAGATTAAATAATACCCAATCATAAATACTTGCACATTTATAATGTAAATTAAAAATTCTTATCGCATGATTCTTCAACAAGATTTATAATTTTATATTATGCTTAGATTCGTTTTTTTTTTTTTTTTGGAAACATAGAAGATTATTGTTGAAAGTAACAACATTTCACTTGTAAATTACCACATGCTATATATTGTTATTATTTGCTCACTGTGATGATTTCACTTAGAATTCAATGGTACATCAACCATCGTCGCATCAACGTCTTCAAGGACACTCCGTATCCTCGCCTCCAATGCAATACGTACCTGGCGAGAGGCGTTTGCTTGTGAAGGTTGTAAGGGCTATCGACCTCGGCGGTCAACAAGGAGCTATGGAGCCTTACTGCGTCGTGGAATTGGATGAGCCGCCGCAGAAGAATCAGACTTCTATAAAGAAAGACACAAAAAATCCGCTGTGGGATGAGGCATTTTTATTGTAATTATCCATCCATAAAATTCATGTGGCTACACGCTTCATCTATATTATTATTATTGTTGTTGTTGTTGTTGTTGTTGTTGTGTATAGATATTATTGTTATACCTTATTTTATTTTTACGAAAAAAATATCCATATATTCTAATTGTATATTAGAAGGCTGTATTTTAGCGATTAAGCTTCCATATATATTTACAGCGATATAAGCCATAACACGAGCGAAGTGTTATTAGAGGTGTTCGATCATGTTAACAAAAGTCAAAGATTTTTGGGGCTAGGAATCGTAGGCGTCGAGGAACTTGTCATGAATCCGAGTCAACGGCAAATTATACCTCTTCAGGCACGGCCATACGAGCAAGATGACATTACAGGCACCCTCACGGTGGAGGTAATTCTGATTAACGCGCGTTCTGATCAATTTTTTTATTCTACGCGATATACATTCCCGCAATAAAATACTTCTATCGAAAATTATTTCAATAAGTTTCTGAAAAGATCGTCTTTTTCTGTCAAGCTCTGTTCATGCTCATTAAATTAATTGTCATGAATAACTTGAGATATTCGAAATGTTTTTAAAGAAATTATACTTTTAATGTATAATTTATAGTGTATCATTGATTTGTTGCTTTCGTGCTGTTATATATTCTGCAGTTTTTGTTCATCGAGGGTGCGGAGGTACCACAAATTGGGACCAAGCCTTATAAGGTCAAGGAGACGATAAAGCCAGCCTCGCCGAGTCGATCCTACAGTCAAAATGTCATCAGCAGCAATAGTCTGAACTACAACAATGGTAACAGTACACTTATCTTGTACGACTCTGCCGCACAGTCGGAAGGGGGTAATTACCGATTACTTATCAAGCGTTGATGTGTGTGTATATAATTCGATTGATTTTTCTTTCTTTTTATTAGTATATTAGTGACTTATTGATCTGTCCTCGTAAAAAAGGCAACCTAATGTTTCTCGTGATTAGACTCGGTTTGTGAACTCCCCTACAGTATGTAATGCATTTGTTAAATTACACATCATTCATCGCACGTCGATCGTACATCGACGTATCATTTCTCCAATTCGTTTCTCTGATTCGAACGTAATTGGGGTAATTAGTATACAAAGGTATTAGTATACATAAGGTTAATTAGTATACAAAGTATCATCCGAATGCAATCAAAAAATTATTTATTTGTATAAGTTGATTAAATATATAGACATACAGAGAGTCTAGTTTTATATATACGTACTTACATTCTTTTGATCTGTCCATATTATTTTTCAAGTTTTCAGTTGCTTACTTTTCTACAACAATATCTAATTTTTATTAAGAAAGATTAATTAAAGCTTAAAAATTGATAAATTGTTGAACAAATTTATAAGTATAATACAGAGAGAGGAATTTGGAGTATTCTGTACAAGTCAGATTGTGATGACAATGCTAGTATTTAAAAATCAACGCTTTTATAGAAATAGAGAGAGAGAGAGAGAGAGAGAGAGAGAGAGAGAGAAATAAATAGAGAGAGAGTCGTAGATTTTATCAAATTCAATTTTTTAAATGAAATTTCATTATAAAAATATTTTTGCAGATTATTTGACAAATGGTAACATTGTGGATTCACCATACAAAAGCGGGCAAACAAACGGTAATAAGGGAACTTTGATTGTACATAGTCAGCAAAGGGTAAGTTAATGAAGCCACTGAATGCAAATTTTTCTTATTGCACGAAAAATTAACATTCGCGTGAAATAAAGTTATGAGAACTAAAAAATCAGATTCATTTGAATTTATGAAAATGGAATATAAGTTTAAAGTTTTCCAATTATCAAGAATTCCTTAGAACAATTTGTGTGTATAATAAAAAATTGTTTTCTCCGAAAATTATTTGTTTTAATAAAAATGATTTGTTTTATCCCTCATAAATATCTTTTTGATCTTTGTGATCATATTGTGACTTTCTACTAAAGCATGATTTTTATTTGACTTCTCTTGCAGCAACCAGAGCGGCAGATTGTCAAGGTAAGAAGTACGTGATATTGTTTGCATTTTTTCGTGTGAATTAAAATAATTATTTTTTCTATAACGGGAAAACTAAATAAACCTCAGGAATAATTCTGTCAATGTCATGCAACTTAAGAGAGACATCACTATATGTCGCATTCGGTGAAACAAAATTTGATAAACGAATTCAAAGTGTCGTTATTTGCATTTTAATTTACTTTAACATTAAGTATTTTTCTTCTGTTTCATGAAAGTATTAACCATGATTGAGTGCTGTGTATTTACTAATGTGTAATAGGTCGCTCTGATGGAGACTGGAAACTGGCAAGAGATATCTCCGGAAGTAAGTAAATATATGTAATGTTATTTTTATCTTTACATAAATGAAATTTTACGATGGCAACAAACAATTGATTTTGCATCTACTTGTATAACTTTTCCATAATACTGTCTGTGCAGCACGGAACAAAAGATGTCAATGCTATCTCAGGACCAGAAAGCACGCCTAATTCCTCCAATTCAGAAGGTAAGAATTTTGAAGTGATTAAAATTCCAATCCACGAAAATTAATGATAAATATATAAAATTATAATTTCATGTTAAGTATGTGTCACATCTCAAAGCATTATTATATATTGGAATATGAAAATTTCATACATTGTTTTATTATTACTTCTGAGTATTGGTATAAAATTTGAGTACAATTCTCTTATACTGCTTTAGAAGTTATTTAATTTTTTCTTATTGCGTTTATCGTGTATTTATTCTTATCGTATTGCAGTAATTTGTAAAATGTAATCAACAACATTTATATTTTGTGTAGAGAGAGGCAGAGCACGAAGAAAACGACGTGATTTCTTTGGAACTATAAAAAAACGACTGAGTCGATCTAAAACGAGAAGCAGATCAGTGGGTCCTGAAGGAGAAATTAATCACGAAGACGCTCATTCGAGATCCATATCTGCCGACAGAGCTCACGATCCTGGATCTGGTAAGATTTCAACCTCTCCCCCATCCACACTCTTCCAGTATTCTTTTTTATAAATTAAATTAATTGTTGTCAAGTCTACAATAACATATAATTTTTGTTGCAAGTTGACATTTGTTTAATGATTGTGTGTTTGATATTTAGTGTATGTGTTTAAAAAAGTCTGTTCGATTGCGATTGATGTAAATATCTCCGTATAAAGGAGATCTATTGAAGAGATTAGTCTTATTTATAGTCGTTTTTCGATTGTATTGTATTATTACTCACTTGTACACGCTCTGTCTTGCTCACGTGTGCGTAACTCTCACGGTATTCGACTTTAATTGGTAAGTATTGTTAGCAAGAAAGAACGAAAACTTTGCTTTTCAGATAAAGTCGATAATATAATTGATAAGCGTTAATAAATTTGAAAAATGACCTTATTTCTAGATCTCATTTACAGATTTAATACATTAATAATAGTTTACTTAGAAAAAATTTGATTATTCATATTTAATTTATCATTATAATTTGTCAACAATTACAAATGTTCCGCGCTTACTATATGTTAATAAAACATACGGTTTCTACCAATTGTGCTTAACGAAAGTCGAGTCCATTTTTTTTTTATTAATATATAATTTATTTATTCTTCCGCTTCAAAAGTTACTTTTTTATTCTTTCATCTTAGTGAATGTATGTTTTTTATTCTTTCATCATTAGTGAATGTATATCTGATACGAATTAATCTTCTTTTTGTAGTTCATCTATCGGTACCAGAACAATCGAGACGATCAAGTTTGAGTGAAGCTTCGGGTATAAGCGGAACATCTACGAGAACATACGTCAATGAAGCTTCCACGCTTGTTCTCGAAACTTTGGAGAACGGTATAAAGAAGTAAGTTTACTCTCCCTTCAAGTAATTCCTTCTCTCTCTCTCTCTTTCTCTCTCTCTCTGTAGAAGAAAGCATATATGTTTTTACACCTTTTTATATATTTTCTATAATTTTAGACATTACCTCGTACCACTTTCTCTCGCACAGAAAAGTAAATGGAGAAAAAAAGGAATAAAGCTGCACATATTTAACGATCACACATTTATCGCCAAACACATGGCAGGGTAAGTTGTAATCATCTTGCCGATATGATAACATTATTATATCGTTACTAATAGTACAATTGATACGATATTGATCAAATATTGATCCAAGATTGGCCCAATATATCTCCAATGTACAAGGTATATATATATATTGTTTAACCAATATATGTATCGCAAATAAATTGGATAGAATACGATTGTCGGCTATAGTGTGATTATGCCATTAAATTGATCAACATATACGAAAAATATAATTAAAATTTTATAATTGTAAAGTAAACTTTGTTTTTAGAGGAACAGTTTGCGAAATATGTAAAAGAACTCTTGCACGAAGGCTCGGTAAGCAGGGTTACGAATGTAGGGATTGTCAGATGAAGTGTCACAAACACTGTCACGTGAAAGTCGATACGACATGTCCTACATCCACTATCCAAAGTATCGAGTTGTGAGTATTCAAAACCTTAATGTTATCATCATTTTAAATATTAAGCTTAATATTCCCAAGTTTCAATGAAAATGTAGAGTCTCGTTATATTTACAATTAAATTCTCAAAAAATTTTCAAACATTATTACAAATTATGTTTTATTTATTTTTATAATAAATTTACGATACATGTCCTAATACAATTTTTTTCGCGTAAGGTCCTTACTGCCAGTACTGAGCGAATAGGATAGGTAAGACTTTGAAAATTTAGAAATGAGTGAATTTGCTATAAATGATATCGCGCATGAGGAAGTGCCTGTCCCCAATAGATTGATCGACGTCTGATCTGCTTGTGAAAATGCATTAATTCTGCTTGCTCCTATTCTTTAACCGAGTTTTTCGTCCTGGTTATACATATATGTATATCACCGAGATTAATCGAAAAGTATCTTTTGAAAATGTTATTGTCGATAAAGCACGACTGAATGCATAATATATATATATATATGTATCATATGTAATTATTATCTTTATTTTTCTTATTTGAACTGGAATTCAGAGAATAATCTTACCCACTAATATTTATGATTTTTAGGATGTGCATCAAGGTTCCTCCACTCGAACGAAAACCTTCTATGCTTCTATGTTCACGATAATGTCGCGTTATATGCGCGATATGTTAAATTTCGGACATGCGACTTATTTTTCAACTTAAGACAACACAACGATGATCGTAATCCATTTCTAAAAGTTTCATATCTGTCACGTTTTAATTCTTCCATATTCGAGATGAAAAGATTACACTATAGTTTACAAAAAAATATATTTTTTTTAATTATTTTGATCAGATAAGATGTTTCTTATAGATTTTTGGATACATCGAAAACGATGCCAAATTTCAGCACGTCACAGGCTTCCAAAATAATCCAAATTTAATGTATCAAAAATGGCTTTTTTGCGACATTTAACATTTTTTTAATAAAAAAAAAGATTAACATTACTTTGAAATTCTGAGCAGAAATTGTAAATGTATTGTTCATCATATTTCTCTAAAATTTCTTTAAAGTTCAATACTTTATTAGCCATGTTATGTTATGAAGAATTCAAATACAGAATTTTCTTAAAGAAGCTTAACTTTTTTTTGCAAAATGATGTTAAATATTGTGAAAAAGTCATTTTCGAAAATGGCAGGATCTATTTATTAAATGTCAATTATTTCAGAAAACTGATATGCTGGAGAAATTTGATTTGCAGCACTGCACATAATTAGAAGCGTTTTCAGTGTTTTCATTCCAAAATCTACAAGATGTATCTTGTCCAAAATAATTTTTTGCTCTAAACTAGCATAATTCAAGCTATGTATTCTTCAATATTTGACAAACAGAAGATGATACGTTTGCATTGACGTAAATGGAATTAGATCTGTTATTAGAATGCGAAAATTTGTTAAATTTAATTTTAGATACAAATTATGTTCCATAAATTATGAATTTGTTTTGTAAAAAGTAAATGAATTATAAACGTTAAGATAAGAATTTATTTTGCAAAGTTAAAATCCTCTCATTATATGTTTAGAGTATCAAAGGATCAAATTTTGCAGAATAAATTATATATCATTTCTACTGCGCTTTAACCAATCGATTTTTTACATTGATCGTCACGTCTTCTACACTACATGAGAGTAATGAAGCCGATCTTGAAATCAAAATTTGAAAAATATGCTTTCGTTAATACGCATAAAACTTACGAAACATATTCGCTCGTACACTCTCTGTACAGTTATCTAGCTTCCAATAATGGTAACGTTAAAAGCTTGCGCTTCATCATTGAGCATCGACCAGCATCTAATTTCGTCCAAAAAAAAAACATTACAGAGTAAAATTCGATTATATTAGTTTTTTTATTAAAATAGCTAAAATGCGATACAATATTATATTTTAAGATATATATGTGTGTGTGTGTGTGTGTGTGTGTGTGTGTGT
>Ga0157364_1002721_pt1 | contig 16725 bp, 9 predicted proteins | sample AttsexASBM2_FD_111476 | JGI IMG/M metagenome (GOLD analysis project Ga0157364, IMG submission 111476) | Fungus gardens microbial communities from leaf cutter ant in Ribeirão Preto, State of São Paulo, Brazil - Atta sexdens ASBM2 | ecosystem: Host-associated > Fungi > Mycelium > Unclassified ... | reverse complement strand
GTTTTATATCAAGAAGATAAGGTCTTCCACTGCCATAATCTGATTTGCATCTGTCATAGTATTAATAGCGGCATTAATTTCATCGGATGTGAAGTTCAGAGAAAGTGTTGTGTTTAAATGATCGATGACTTCTGTCTTCGGAATATTCTGAACTCTGCGTTCTTGGAACAATTTGTTAAGTGACGATTTGAAGATCGCAAGTCTAAAATTAGAAAGAAATTAATAAAATTAATAAATATTTATACTTTCTCTGTAACTTTCATTTTTATTTGTTTTAACAGGTATGTAACAAAATAAAAATATAAAAATAATATGTTGAAAATTTAAGGTCAATTTAAGGTAAAGAAAGTCATGCGAAGGAAAATCATTTATTTAATTAACGATTATATTAATTTTATCATTACGTAATAATTATATAGATAAAATTTATATAATTATTTAATTAAATGATTCTACTAATTCATAAAGCATAATTAATTTAACAAATTACCTTTTCTGCGTGATTGTCGCAGTCGCTATTTGAGGAATGGTGGTTGTTTCAGAAACGGAAGATTCCGGACGTTCGGTCTCCGTGCTATGCGACTCTGTGTGCGTGCTGGCTTTTTGTGACCTGGTTATTCTTGTTGCTTGTTCAATATATTCATCATCACTATCGTATTCGTATGGATCGACTTCATCCGAATCTGTTCTTTTCGCCCTTTTAGAGCGCTTCGCCTGCTTGTTCTCCTCTATCTCGTTTGCAGCCTCTGACTCGTCGCTATCATGACGTCGCCGCTTTCTTTTTTCTTTCTCCAGCACGCGTTTGAAATAAGCAAACTGTACGAGCTCTATCGCGGCGCATGCATCCTCGCTTTCCACATTCTTCGAGAGTCGCGCTTTCGCGTGCGCCGTGGACAACCGAATCAGCGTTTCCAGGGTTCTCGCAGTTACCGGTTGAGTCTAATTATTCGAAAAAAATATTAGACACGCATTTGTATATTTTTAAAATTCAAGTCTGGAGTTTTTCTTCTACTCACCCTCGCAACATCAGATTCCACCATTTCTTCCGATCGAAGTCTCGAGTATTCTTCTGCAATAACAGTGCTAGCTTCTTCCGTGAGCTTAGGTTTCATGCACCGTGCAATGTGTATATATTTTCTCATGAACTGTATAGTGAGGATTTGGTCGCTGAGAAAGAAATTAAAAATAAGTTTCTTGTATAAAATCTACATAATTAGAGCTTCGTATTGTTGTAAGATTGATTGAATCAAAGCTCGTAGATTTAATGTAACAAATTATAGTATGATAAAAATGGATTACTTTTTAGAACGCGTTTGCCCGTGTAAAAGTGGATCATATTTCTGATAAACTTGCGACTGGGTCTCCTCAGTAGCTACATCATCCGGATTTTTCGTAGTCAACATATCCAACTTTGAGCCCAAACTCAGAGCTTCCCCATCCTGTTCCAGAGGACTTCTATATCGATGCATTCGGACAACATGATCGCTAATTACATGATCCTGATCCGAATCAATTATATCCAGCACAACGAAGAGTAAATCGAAACGCGATAATAGAGAATCTTGCAGGCCGATATTTTCCATGGGAGTTTTATACTGATCGTACTGAAAATGTGTGTAACTTTCATTAAATAATATTCACATATTTCTTAAAATCAACTTAATAATTAATATATTAATTTATTTATTATAATTATATTTTATGTGAGTAATTATATACAATTTTTAATATAGAAATATTTTTGCTAAAAGGCGAATCCAATTCAAGCTTTTTCGTAAATTACATAGAAATGTATAAGTTTAAATTTTGTCATTAAACAGAATCAGATACAAATAGCTTTTTTAAAATGAAATTCCGAACTTACTCTGCCATACACAGGATTCGCGGCCGCCAATACCGAACAGCGCGCATTCAAGCTGGCGTGAATTCCCGCCTTGGCTATCGTAATTCTTCCCTGTTCCATCACTTCATGTATCGCCGTTCTATCAATATCTGACATCTTATCAAATTCGTCGATGCAAATGACACCGCGGTCCGCCAAGACCATCGCGCCTGCCTCCAGTCTGCGTTCGCCAGTTTCTTGATCGACTGTAACCGCCGCCGTTAAACCAACGCCGGAAGATCCTCTTCCAGTAGTTGGAATTGCTCGTGGAGCAGTACACAACACATAACGTAGTAATTGCGACTTGGCCACTGATGGATCTCCAATTAGTAACACATTTATGTCTCTGGCATATATCAAAAAGATCCGATTATATTATTATACAATTATCATTAGTGAATACTGCAATGTGCACAAAGCTATTGAGGATTTTGAAGTCTGTTCTTCAATGAAAATAAATTGTGTAAAAGCTTACCCTCGCAACCTTGTACCGTTTGGTAAAATCTTCTCCACTCCACCCAAAAGAAGGCACAAAATCGCTTTTTTTATATATTCATTGCCATGTATGGATGGCGCAAGGGATTTGGCGAGGAGCTCGAAGATATTCTTGCAGGGGTTGTTCTTAGCCAATTTCTTGCACATAGTTACGTCGTCATGGGTGATCGCAAGATTAGCTTCCTTACTCAGTTGCATTATATTATTAGCGATTAGAACGGTCCTACACATAATAATTATACCGGTGAGTTTTAAGATAAAGATATACGGATTATGAGATCTAATTAAACTGGAAAACAATTCTCAATTTTTATCTAAACATACTTGAAAGTTCCGGTTGTATATCCGCCTTGTTTTCCCGGCAGACATCGGTAGTTTCCAACAATCTGCACTCGATCTCCAGGCTTGCATAAGTCCACTAAATCGTTATCACAAATTATATCCACGCTTCGTGGTAATTGACCGGCTGGAGCTTTTTCCGGCATCTCCTGTATAGTAAGTGTCTGATGATCCTTGTAAGTCGATAAACCAAATTCTGTTTCAAGTGGATTGCCAGCTTCATCCTATTAAGCAGAAAAATGAAATCTTCAAACTAAACAACAAATACTTCTTTACATTTCATTTAAATGACAGAAATAATTACAGTAGTTGGATAGATAGCAGAGTGAGGAAATGCCTCCAAGGAAGTTAGATCTGAATAGGCTCTTTCTAGGACTGTTTTGGTCACGTCACAGTAATGGACGCTCCTTACAACTTTCGGTCGTATTAATGAACCTATGATAAATGTTTTTATTTATATAAAATATTCTTATAAATATAAATTTCATAAAACTTGACCAATTTAACACATGAATCGATCTATTAAAGAAGAATTATAAATAGAATTTAAATTCTATAAATAAGTCTGAAGCAAAAATTAAATTTGCTCTTTCAGTATCTTTATTTCATAAATGTGATGTTATTCTCATAAATATATAAATTTTTATAAATATAAAACTTGATAAATGTAACACACGAATAAATTAAATAAATCTATTAATACAAAATTATATGCTCAGACTTACAGATAAATTCTATAATTCTATGCAGAAATTAAATTCTTTCTTTACTTTTCTCTATTACTTACATTTTGTAACGATACCCTCTACACATACCAAGTTACCCAGGAAACGAGAAGTAAGTGTTCTCGGTGTGACATGCTTGTTTCCAAAGCTGCCCTCAAAAGCTACGAAGAACTCTTTGTTGCTTTTGGCATAATCAGTGTCTATGCTTGAGATATATTGTTTCAGGGCGTTCTGAAATGCCAGTTGCTCCTCGAAGGAGTTATTCAACAAGCTGCAACATAATTGACTCTTATAATTACCCTTAATATTTTACATAATTTGTTCATGCTGTATATTCGTAAGAGCTAAAGAGATAAATCTATTATATACCTTGCTGTACGAACAGGATTTTTTCTTCTTAAGTCATTGATGTTTACGACCAATCTGTTTTTATCTTCCTGCATCATATTCTTAACCATAGTGGCATATATGCTTTGGTCTTCCTACAAAAAAAACGAGCACAAAAATTTCATAAAAGTATCAAGCACAAAAGCAAACATCATCTTAGTGTAATAATAATGTGACATTTAATAACGCCATGTGACTTGTAAATAAGGATGAAGTTACGTACTCTAAGTACTTATATTATTTCTTATAGATTTATTAATTATTTTTCACATTACATATTTTTTTATTATTTTTTATTATTTATCACATTACATATTTTTTCCATAAGCAAAAAAATTTATTACAGAGAATTAAAATACAATTAAAAAGTGTAGCTAAGTAAATGTTATAAACAATAAATTTTGACGATACTTACCACATCGTCTAGAAAGTCAACATATTCGCGCGTTATCTGCTCCAGATTCTGATCGAATTCCGTATCCATTTTTGCAGTGGGCAATGGACACTTATCGCGCTGTAAATTCTCGTAAAATAAATACTTAGGAAAACCGAAATCCTTTGAAAGAGAAACCACTCCAAATCACTCTCTGCCATTTACGCGGGAAAACACATGCGAGCTCTAAATCTTTGTGTTAAAAAAACTCCAGTCGTTCCACGTGTAATTTTTAGGGAATTTGCTGTCATGTTTCTCGGACTGTAATGTTTTAAAAATGGCGATGATATGTTTTGATGATTGCTTGAAAGGTTATGTTTTAGATTGTGAATGTCCAGTTCGCAAAGTTAAGCGGGTTGACCCTTAATGTTGTTTTGAATCTGTTCGTGGAAATCTATTCGTCAAAGAAATATACGATGGCACAAAGCAGACTAGAAAAAATTGGCACTATATATACCAGGTGAGTCCACATTCAAAATTATTTTAGAAATAATCTGGCAGTTGTTAAGAAACTACAGAGTAATCAACATTTTATTTTTTTATCTTAATTAGAGATATTATCTTGATATTAAATTGTTTATGCATCATATCATTTTTAAAACTTAAGTCTACAAATTTTCTCTTTAGAAGCTCTTAAATCTATTAGTGTTAGTGGTCTTAGGACATAATGAAAAACACAATTAGAAATACAAATAGAGTAGGGCATGTATTTAAAAAAAGCCTTTATTTGAAAAACAGTATATATAAGACAATAGTATTTTGTATTTTATATTTCAGCAAAACACTTGAAAATATATTTTGTATTTCATGAAAGCATATAAAAGTATTTTGTATCTCAGCATTAATAACAAAAGATTGAAAGTATTTTGTATTTTGTACTTTGAATACTAAAATTGACAATTTTATTATTTGAATTACAAAATACGTAATACTTTCATATGCTCTACTGAAATATAAAATATACTTGTATTGCAAATAATGTGTCTTAAATAAAAATATTTCAAATGTATGCCCATGAAATAGGGATAATACATGATAAATTTCAATTTATCAAAAATTGCTATACATTAGTACACAGTTTCTGATAGCTTGAAATTATATGTTATCTATTATGTGTTATTCCTTGTTCCTCTACTTCTTATACTTTTATTTATTATGCTTTTTCATCATATCTAGGTTCTTATACTTTAAAAATGAATAATCTAAGCATTTTTTAATAATAAGAATATATTTCAGAATTGCTTCATTATTAAAAGGTAAAGCTATAAAAGAGGAAGACGTACCATTGTGGTTGGTAGTGTATGAAGCTTTTCCTCCGAAATACGAACCAAGATTTGACAGACGATTGCCAAAGAAGCCAGTTACACCTATCTTTTATGAAGAGGATCTTATTCGATCGTAAGACATCTTAATATGTTCAATAAAATATTTATATTATGATATGTAAATATGTTTTCTGTTACAGAAGATTTCATAAAGATCAGAAATTTATACCAACTACTAATTTGGCAAACGAAAATGTAAAATCTGCAACGCAGAATTTTCTGTCTATGTACCAAACGATAAAAAAGGTAAATTATTCCATCTATTATTGATTAAATTAATTTTTTAATAATACTAAGAATATCTTTAATTGATAGGAAGAACTATTAGAAGATAAAGCATATGAGCGGGCGATGGAGCAGTACGTTTCTGAAATGGAAATAAAAATGGAGTCGAGAAAGGAGAATGAATCAAGTTCTGATTCATCTAGAAGCTCTAGTGTCTAGAAAAATATATTCTTACTCTAAGTTCTATTGTAAATAAAGATCTCATTATTTAACATCTGATGTCTATGTTAAATGCTATCCTAATGCTACTATTGTTATAAAAATAGACGTAATTAATGAGTCTTGTTCAACAACAGTATTTATATTTCGTGACAATCAATACATTAAACAATACATTTAACAATGAGTTCCTGCAAAGTTATAACTTACGTCGATAAGTATGAGATGATAATCATAATGATTCTCACAATGAATAAACATGAATTTACAATGATTATACTTAATGTACGGAGATCAATCGCATAAAATTTTCAGTCGCAATAATTAATTATTCGTTACACAACATTAATCATATTTCAAGGCATATGTGACAATAAGGGTGCATTCTTTTACGCAGCGATTAGCGCAAAGAATATCATTTAATCCTTGTTTAACACTCGGTGAACAAAGATAAAATAATACTTATGCGTAAACCGCATAAACGTTAATCGCTGCATAAACGAATGCAGAATAATTGTATAGGGTGATAATTTCTATTCCTTTACTGTGATTGACGTTTGATGCGTCAATAATCTTAGGCATTGCTCTCGCACTTGATTTTGACATCGATCGCCGGGACAAACGTCAGGACAGGAAATTTGCGATCGCACATACAGGGGTACGCGCGGGACTTTTTAATTATTCGGATCCCTTTCGGGATCTCAACGAATTATTTTTTTCTACAATGATTTCAGACATTATCCTATTTTGGTTCCAAACACAGGAACAAGCATAGAAAATTTTCGATAATACGTACATACGAGAGATCAATTGTCTGTCTGTTTAGTTTTGGCTTACTTTTAATCTTCGCTCCACGAATGCTCCAAACTTCAATTACATTTCTTTACAATAGTCATATTATAAAAAAGGGGATACAAGCTGCGTATATCACTGTGATTCGCATTACGCGCTGCAGGTACGAGCAAAGTTAAAAAAATAAATATAAAATACGCTGCATATAAATTAAAGATATAGAATCAATGCACCGAACGCTCGGTTCGAGAATAACAGCCAAAGATGTACACATCATACGTTATTGAAAATATTCTCGGCCAACCACATCACATTTCCTAAAGCTAATATCCATTTAGCCCTTTAAATGCCGCTTCTCGTTTAAATGAGTTACGGGCGAATTAAATGTGCAAATATATAGTATTACAATGTTACGTTCCATTTTTATTTTATTGCTATAAGCTATTCAAAGATATCAAAAATGCTTAAATATATAGAGAAGAAACGAATATCTATCAAGCAAAAGAAAATTTCTAGCAAATAGAAGATCTTATCAATAAGTGTAATTAAAGAGCATTATAATTAAAAATAATATTGTATAATATATAATTTTTTTATGACAATATTTTACGTTCTTTCTTTCACTGAGTATTTCATATCACATCGATTACGTTTGGGATACACTGATTATTCGTATAATTAAATAAAATGAATCGAGATCTATGCCCATTTCCACCAATACAGATTAATCTCGGTTCAACTTATTCTTCATCTTTTTCTAGTTTTAAGAGTTAGAGCTGGCTGTACATTAACTTGATTGATTGATTGAAGTGTCAACTGTAATGGTTAATTCCAATAAAACAAATCGATCTATTAAGTTAATCAAAATGATGAAAACTGGCTTTTAGAAAAAGATGAAAAGTTGGAAATTAATCTACATTAGTGGAAATACAGGCACTAATGATTTTATTGAGCAAGATGCTTCTAATGTGTATGTGTATTCTTGTAGTATTATAGATTAATGTTAATATATATTTACATCATGTCCCACAACCTTCGATTCGGTTAGAGTTAGGCTGCTTTTCTTTTAGGAGATACAAACGTTATTCTATCTTTCTCGGCATTCAATGATAAAGATAAAACGATACTTAAGATTGTGTTCCTAAAAAGGAAGCAGCTTTAATCTCTGTAAAAACTTACAGTACAGTGAAAGATATTATTTTGGACATGATGTAACTAAATCGCGAAGATAGTATGATTTAGAAATATTTCTATATCGACTCAAGATTACGACGTTAATTTCAGCAGTAAAACTTATCGAAACCTTAATACTAACAAGATATTATAAAAAGTAATATTGATGATGCTAAAAATAGCTCTTCGTTATCTAACCAGCTCAGTTAATATCAATTAATATTCGAAAAACATTTTCCTTCTTTTATGCCGTGTCTTACAATGACGAAAAACAGATTGCATTACCTTATCTCTTCCATTAGTTATATAAATTTATATAGCGCGACTCTCGTAGAGTCCGATTATATACTTACGCAAGCAGAAACGTATGTTAAAATACCATTAGATTATTTGCTTAAGATTTAGTTTTATACAAAATAAGAATGTTTTTTTTATACTTGGTAATGCTATGGACGAACGAAAGAATATCAGCTTATAGCCTGTGATGCAGGGTGTTCGTTAATAAGAGTATTCGTGGGAAAGCTCGAATTCCGTGAGACTTGTAATGTCATTTCCTTTTTCTTTATAAATATTTCTTTATAATATTCTTTCTCGAGCACACTTATTAGCGCAATCGACATCTTTTACGTACTAGATACTATAATATTGGACGTATAAGATTCACTGCTGAACCCATATATTGCTCAATTGAACCTCGCACCACTTAAGCACTTCCGGTATTATGTTGCCGAAGAAGAGAACCGTGTGATCTCATCACGAACTTCATTGCTCTTCGAATTTTCGCCATATCAAATTATAACCATTCGTATAATGGCACCGAATTTTCATACAATGAAAACTTTTTATCGGTACTCATTGAAAAATCACTGGACCAGAATAGATCTGTCTTTTCACTACGCATTCTGTATTAAATGTAACTTATTTATTATATCATTATTTTTGTATAAGATAAAGTCAGACGGATCGCGTGTAATGCTAAAAAAACGATCGTCAAATGCACCTGAGGATGTGGACCTTACGATCTCCGAGGGAATCAAGCTGCCGACCAATTTTCCGATCTCCAAAGCAGGGTGTACATACCGTGCCTGAGTTCCTCGTTCTCCAGACTCTTCAAAGAGAAGTCGGTATATCGCGCGATCAGGCTGCGATATCCCTGTCCGACGGTCGCCAGTACTGTCTTCCTTTTATCGGTGGATTTGAGGGACACAATCTGGCAGACTTTGCCCTCGAACGGCCGGAACACAGTGACAGGACGAAGGGTACCGCACTCGGCAACGACGATGCAGCCCCAGGTAGTGCCGATGTATAACTGACCGCAGCTGGCTTCGAGTGCAGTCACCTGACACTTTTCCGTCGATAAATTTTCCTCGATAGCGATGGACTTGAGACTCTCGGAACACGGTACCAGTTTAGACATGTCAAGTTTATTGATGATCTGTCGGCTGTCTACGTCCCATTGATATACGACGCAGCCTGGATATGTGTACGAGAAAATGAAACTCTCGGTTGTCACGCCAATCAGGTACGTGGCAAACAGATTCTTCATCGCAGCGTCATTGGCGGAGCAGTGAGACAGCTGCGTCGTGTCGGCCAGATTGCCATCTTTTAAAGTGTAAATGGATATCCGGCCATAACTTTGGCCAGCCCAGAGCTCCAGCACACGTCTCTTGCGGCAGACTGCGGCAAGCGAATAGGTCTTGATGTCAGTATTGTGGCGCGTCATTTCCGTGCCATTGCTGCCGCCAGTGATCTCAGTCTTCTTCATCTGCATGAACGTGTTGGACAGCAAAAAGATCCGGCCACTGTGCAAAGCCACAGCAAATTGCTTTAACTGTTCCAGGTGAATCAGTCCGACTACTTTAGACTCCCGACTGTGATCTGCCTCCAGACTGTAACTGGCCACACAACCAAAGTTACCGCATAAATAGACGTGTATCTGACCGGCATTGTCGCCAATCCAGATATAGCCATCTACGCCGCACATAGCGTATGGTATCACAGGTGTTTCAATGCGTACGTGGCGCAGCCAGCCCTTTTGAGTACCTAACAGCATGTCTACTTCACCATTATTGTGTCCAAACCAGATCTCATCGCTGTTTAGATTTTCTGTTGCATCATTTGATCCGTTGCTACCGCAATGATTAGTCATGGTGACCGCAGTCACCTGCGTGCGTTCTGTCAACAGAGTAACATCTATCAGATGCGTGAACTCGGGCGCGGAGGCAATTGAGACAATCTGACTGGCAGTTGGTCGATCCTTCGGATTCTGTGCCCAACATATCACCATCAAATCGAGCGCGTAGCATGGATGGAAAGTCTCACGGTACATGAGCGGTGGTCTACCGCCCTCCAAAATGCACTCCTTCACCGCCTCGTGGCCCTCAAATGGTTGACGCAATGTGATAAGCTCATAGATGAACATGCCGAATGAAAACGAATCCACCTTCTCTGTATATTCCTCCTCGCCATTGTATCTGATGATCTCAGGCGCCATGAAGCCTTCTGTGCCTCCAAAACCTTTCGCTCCTGTAGGCAGCGTCAGTCTCGAAATACCATAATCAGCGACTTTGACGTGCGCCGGTTCCGGATTCTCTTGAAATGGTAACGGCATCTGCCACACCAATACGTTCTCTGATTTGAGATCGCGGTAAATGACATGTTGCTGATGTAGATACTCCACAGCCTTAGCGACCTGAAGGATTATCGCCTGAAGCGTATAAGGATCTAATTTAGCACCGGAACGACGATAGTTCTTCAGAACGGCATCCAATGCGCCTTGAGGTGCCAGGTCCAATACAAGAGCTAGAGGACTGACGACTATACCTATTAGCGGCACGATATTAGCATGCCTGAGTGTTAGCAAAATATTGAGCTCTTGACGCGCCATACAATACGCTTTGCAAGCGTACTGCAGCGGGTCACGGTCCCATTTACTTTGTGATGCTTTGTATGCAAGGATTGCCGATTGCGTAGAATTTGGACCCGGCGAGACTGGTTGCAACATTTTGATGGCCACGTCGGTGCGGACATGCGTACCAGGTAGTCGGCAGCTGCCACGAAAGACGAAACCAAAGGCGCCACGACCTAGTAACTTGCCCCTCTTCAAATCCTCCGACTTAATCAGGTGTTTGACGCCCAAATCCATGAAGATGATGTCTGGCGCGACGTGCGACAACGGAATCTCCGAATGCTTCGGACAACTGATAGGTTTGTTGCTATACGCTGCCAGTATGCATTCCTCCACCATCCAAGAGTATGCAAGAGTATTCTCGGGATTCGAGTTCTGTTGCTTTGACATATCCGGATGTCCCTCGAGTGACGGCATTCTGCTGGACGTCAGACTATCATAACCGACACCGCTATCACCGTCGGACTTGTAGCTGTCCTGACTCTGCCTTTCGGTGCGATTCATGGCGCAGTACTTCTGGATGTCTTCAATCAGTCGACCATCGCTGTCGCTTGACTCGCCATCGCCATTCTCGGTGTTGCCGAGTAAACAATGCGGACACGGTATCAATCTTGTGACTAATAGTTTACCTTCCGATGTGTGGACGAAACGCGTGCCTAGTGTCGGATACCAATCTTCCAGTAAGATGTCGATGTGATCGACGATCAATGCCATCAACTGTGGCATACTTTCTGGCCGTGGCTCTACCACGATCGCTTGGTAGCCCATCGGTTCCTCGTCCACAGAGTCGGACATGATTGGCTGCTTAATCACCAAGGTATCAACTGGAAACCAAATTTCTAGAATGGCGGAATTTTTCAGATCCACTGTGCACCAAATACCATCTTGTTTTAACTTGAACTTAAATTGTCTGTAATCGTACGGCGAGTTCTTTAGATTATAGCAGACTTCTTTTAGACGTAATAAGGTAATGCCCGAGTATCGCAGTTCAATCCCCGTCTGCCAGAGCACCCATTCGGCCTGTAGATCTAACAAACTAGCGAAAATATTATCGTCGACAAAATCTTTGAATGGCGCTAGAAACGACATAACGATATCGACAATGGCATCATCCGCGAGGATTCGAGTGATCAGTCGGGACCAAAAACCACTGGGAAAATATGACATAAGTAATAGTCTAGTGACAGAACAATCGGGCTGTGATCTCGACGTGAGCACGCATTCGGCATTATTTTTATTGTCACTGGTTAGCGCACTCAAGCACGCGAACATGGGCGACGTGATCTTCTTCACACGTACATGCCAACCACGCGTCTTCACTGGCACCTTGATTATCTGAATATTGCGCAAAATATCTTCTTCAGTCGGTAAGAGAGACGGTATCAGTAGCGTGCGGCAATCCCATGTCAAAGCAACTTCAAACTTGTTAAGCAAGCTAACAATATAGCCTTGGGTATCAATCGATGATATCGTGGAGGATTTGAATACGTGTTGAATATCGTCCAGTTTCATTATACCTGACCTGGCGAACGGATTGATCTCCCTTATGGTGACCACGTGAGCTAACATGTCGCAGAGCCATTGCGGATCTAAGAAATAGAGATCTTTCAATGTTGCATCATCGTAATGAAGGATTATCCCGTTCTCGTGCAAGAATAACGTTGCTTGATGTAACTCGGCAGGATCTCTGAAGGATCTGTGCAACTTCTGAAGTTCATTATTAACCGCTGCATAATATTGATCGGCCTTTAGCACCGGATCCAAACCGGACAGTTTCCTGTCGTGCGCCAGTTGGATCACTACGTCTTCCAACGCCAAATAACTCGCCGGAACCTTCTGTTCCAGCAACAATTCCTTGCTGCCAGGCGATCTCAAACTGAAGACAACGTCATAGATAAGATTACACAACATCTTAATATTATGACGCGTCTTGCAGCTTACTTCGATTGTTTCCATGACTTTGGGTAGACCGCACTTCTCAGCATCGACCACGTTAATAAATTTGTCGCGAATATATTGTTGCAGGCCTTCGCTGTGCTCATAAGAAACGTCGTAATGTGTGCCGACAATGATAACCGGCGAATTAGGCGCTCTACTCTGAATGTTCACTAGCCATTGAAAGATCTCGGAGACGCCTTTGAAACCGTCCGTGATCCGCCACACGACTAGATATAGACTGCGCTTTGATAAAAAATACTGATGCGTCGCGTAATATTCGCGTTGACCGCCAAAGTCCCAGGTCCTGAAGTAAACCGGTCCGTGGGACGATTGTCCGCGCACTTTCTTCTCGTAAATCCAATCACCAATATCCACACCCACGGTCGAGATAGTTGTACCCTTGGCAGTCTTCGCGTTGATGTTTTTATTACCCATCCGTTTGGCCCAGTGCTCGGATGCCTTTTTCTTGTTCGGTACTTCGCCCTCCTGCCGTAATTGCTCCAGCAGACTCGTCTTGCCAATTCCTTGAATACCAACGATCATCAATTTCATGCGCGCATACGCCTTTGCGTCTTCCAGGATAGACTTTAGGTAACCGATCACGTCCATCGTCTTGTACTTCTTCGACTCGATCATTGATTTGAGTGGTTCCTGTAATCGGCAGCCTTGTGTATTAAGATTCCACAGGCGACCCAGCAAACCCATCTGTGGTGGCAACTCAACGATCTCATTGTTGCCGCTAATGTTCAGCACTGACAGATTATTTAGCTCGTAGATGTTGTGTGGTATCTCGCGTAATTGATTATTGCTGATATCCAACATACTGACATTGGGAAAGAGCAAGTACAGCTTCGATCCGGGATGTCCGATCTTTGGATCTCTATCTGAATCCCCGCGTTCTTCCTCTAAGTATGGCATCTCACCATCGTCGCATGATGTTAGCTGAATACGATTCAGTAGATTGTTCGCCAAGATCAGCGTGCGCAGGTTCTCCAGTCGTAGATGCCGTCTATGTACACATACCGATTGCAATACAATATCACGCATCGATGTGGGCGTTTGTCGATTACCGGGCACAATACTAGGCGACTGTGTGTTGACAGCCGGACAATAACAGGCTGTATTCGCCTGTTCCATACTGTCAGAGCTGTCCACTTGCGGTAGACTGGGCCATCGCGTGATCTGATTATTTGATAGGTCCAACTGTTTTAAGCTCGCTGGATATGAAGTAATGTGGCTCATCGAGCGTAGAGAATTGTACGCCATGTTTAGTCGCACTAAGCTCACCGCTAAACATGGCAACGCCACGGGAATGCTGTTAAAAAGGTTGTGCGCGAGATTCAATGACGCTAATACTGATTTATTACCGTTCTCCGTGTCATCGGTCATCCTCTCCGACACCTGGATCGAACTGGTCCATACGTGTGGCCTTTCCATTTCGATTATCTGTGCGTTCGCGATCTTTGTGAACGAGTCGAACTCCATGGACTCTATTCGCGGCACAGCAGCTAGTCCGCGAAAGTTGGTACCATTCTGTGCCTCTTCACCTCGCTGTGATTTCCTTAAGACATTCTGCGATGCCTGACTGGGCAGATCACGCAGTAGATTGAACGAGGCGTTCAGTTCCTTCAGCTTGGGTGCACGCCATAAATTCTGTGGCAAACACTGCAGTTTATTGTTGGACACGTCCATAATTTCAAGTGCCGGTAAGTTCATAATGAATTCTGGCAGCTGTTCCAGTCGATTGTCTTGTAGATACATCTCCTCCAGAACAGGACACAGCTTGTCCTTTGGATTCTTCGAGTCGGCCGTCAGAGTGTCAATCTTATTCTGTGCCATGTTGAGATACCGCAGACTCTGTAAATAGAATATGGTAGACGGTACGGAGGTAATGGAGTTGAGAGAGATGTCAATCCGCGTGATGGCATACAACACTAGATCATTATTCTTCGAACTTAGTTTCTTGTTGACATGCAATACTGCGTCGATCAACCACTGTAACCGGATTTGCGAGAGATGACACTGCTGGTTGTGCCAATTGATCATCGTGGGCGTTTTCGGAAACAGTGTGGAATAAGTGACGTGACCGAAAGATGACAGAGCAGAGAAGTGTGAGCTCTGCGTGCATTCGGTCATCGCCTTCTTATTGATCTTATACTCGGAATCCGGATGAGCCTTGATCGACAGCAGTTTCGCAGTCAACGCCTCATCACGGTTCTGTGCAGCAATTTTCAGCGCTTTGCACTCATTGTCGACGGCGCCATGTTTCAGCAATAGATCCGCAATTTTCACATCGCGATTCTGACATGCGATCGTCAATACGCTCGAATAACTACCGTCGGGATCGTTCTGATCGTATGGAATTTTGACAGGTAATTCGAGATTAGCGCCCGCTTGAAGAAGAGCATTTACCACCTCGCTATGTTTCCCTCTGACGGCTACATGCAATGCTGTTTCGCTACCATTGTTACAATAAAGATCCAGATTCACCGGATATATCATTTTATCGTCCTTTTTATCTGTGGACGCTTTACTGCGGAAATTCAACGACGACATCAGTCTCTGAATACCACTGGAAATCTTGCGCTTCGACACCGGAAGTTGTTGCGCGCCATTCACGCCATCCTCTTCTTTGGTCGTCCTCGCTTTCACTCGGTAACCCAAAAATAGCTCGACGCATTTGACGTTGCCCAGCATGCTAGCTATATATAGTACATGCTGGCCAGTAACGTCTTGCGCGTTGATGTCGAACGGTAACTCGTATTCGAACTCACCGGACGGATCCCTGTAGCGTTGATAGACATGCTGCGGATATTCAAATTTGAGCAATACGTCGATTACCAAGTGATGGCCATTTATTGTCGCCGCATGAATCGGCAGCCAACGCTCTACCGTGAGCTGTTGCACCTGCTTGGGAAAATGCCGGAGTAACAGTTCGACGATCTCCAATTTGCCGTGGTAACACGCTATGTAAAGTGGACAATATTTGGTGACCGGATGGATCCTGCAGTCGGCACCGTGATCCAGCAACAGCCGAACGATGTCCTTGTGACCGCTCTCGCAGGCAACGAAGAGCAACGTGTTGGTGCCGTTCGGCGCCATGTTTACCACGCATTCAAGATCGGTCGACAAACCCTGGATGATATTCCGAGCGGCCACAGTGTCACCCTGAATACAAGCTGCACGTAAGGAAGCGTGAGTCGCTTGTTTCGCAAGCTCATACTTCTCGGCCGCCGCTTTCAGAAGATGAATGCAGGAGTCGTGACTGCTCTTCTCGGCTATGTCGATAGGCTTCAAGCTGTCATCATCTCGGATCATGAGATCCGCGTCAAAGTTCAATAGTGTCTCCACGTTACCAGCATGGCCATGTTCCGCGCAAACATGCAGTGGTGTCCGATGATGACCGCGGGGACCGCAGGTGAGGTTCGGATCAGCTCCAGCGGTCAATAAGACATCTAGGCAACGGGAGTTCTCCGTGATTGCGGCCGCGTGCATCGGCGTCCTACCCCACGAATCCTTACTGTTGATGTATTGCGCGTGTTCGCCGCGCAGCAGATCCTCCAGTAATTCAGCGTTGTCCCAGAGCGCGGCCTGGTGCAGCAACCGACCCGGGAAGTCCTCATCAATCGGCGTGTAGTCCTCCATCACCTACGAAAATACATCGTTTTCGAATCAATCTAATAACGAAAAACGTAGCAAGAGCTTATGTTCTTTAAGAGACCAGTGCGAATAATCTTCTCCTTCAAATATGAAATTATGCATTTAAAAAAAATGTAATTTGCGATTTAGAAATATAAGCTCTTCCTTTAATTGTTTCTTCACATTTTTTTTCTTTTTGTTGGCTTTTAATATTATTCGATATTTTAATAACTGACATTATCTTT
>Ga0157364_1002720_pt1 | contig 16727 bp, 6 predicted proteins | sample AttsexASBM2_FD_111476 | JGI IMG/M metagenome (GOLD analysis project Ga0157364, IMG submission 111476) | Fungus gardens microbial communities from leaf cutter ant in Ribeirão Preto, State of São Paulo, Brazil - Atta sexdens ASBM2 | ecosystem: Host-associated > Fungi > Mycelium > Unclassified ... | reverse complement strand
CCAAATATTTCATGGCCAGGTAGAACGAATTAAACCAAGTCGAAAAATCCTTTACCATTTTGCAACTTTCGCAATAGTTAATGAGATATTATTAAAAATTGCTGAAAATTGGCCTTCAATAATTTTTTACTCAAACACTATTACTTGTAAAATAACTTTACAGAAAAATTGTAAGAGAAAAAAATTGTTTATTTTTTTCTCATAAAACTCTAAGAATTTTCTGATGTCGATAAAAATAAGAAAATGTTAGCACTAAAAGTTGATAAAAAATTCTGAAAAAATTTGTAAAGCTCTATGAGAAGAAAATAACAATTTTTGTCTTTTGCAATTTTTCTGTAAAATTAATAGTATTTGAGTAAAAAATTGAAGATCAATTTTCGATTTTTAATTAATATCTTCTTAACTATTGCGAAAATTGTAAAATAGTAGAGGACTTTTCAATTTTCAGTTTAATGAAATATTTGGCGATTATTTTGGGACACTCTGTAGATGCAGAAAGATTGTATATTAAAGAAGAAAGAGGTAATCAATACAAATGAACTGTGCATTAGTCTCGTTATTTAGATAGACTTTGTATTACAAAAATTTGTACTTTACATAAAAAATATAAAACATACTATTGTTATTTTTTTTCCGTGGAATATAAAGACATATTTACACAATTACAGATAAAAATTAAGATAATTTTTATAAAAAAATGCACATTTAGATATTTCTATAAATTATGTAATTGTGCATATATTCATGTAATTTTACATATTTTTCTTAAAGTGTACATAATATATATTTCTAGATAATTCATGCAGGACGATCAAATGAAGATCGCGTGTAATTGTTTTAACATATCCATCCATGAAAGCTACGGCATATAAGTTTGTGCTATTCTTCCGTGATTATCTCGTTCAACCGATATCTTAAAGAACATATTCTTTCCGCGTCGTTACGCGATACGATCAGTCAATTGTTAGTCATGTCCGGAACGTCTTTGCGGCTCGTTAATCTCTTTTCAGTAACGAACTAAGAAACGCTCATGAAAAAGAATAAGATTTTTTCCTCAAACACATTTTCCAGTTAGCCTCTTTCCTCACTCTCGTTTGGAAGAAAATTTCCTCATGCAATATCCACAACAAGTTCGTACGGGGATGTGATATAATTTTCATCGCGCCATAATGCACAATAAAATATTTCTTATGTGAGGTTTCTTATCTAGAAAAGATACTCATAGCGTCGAATTTAATACTCGTCGACTCGCCGTCTCGTCCGTGAATTCTTGCAGAGACGTCGTATTTATGTGTTTGGTCTCACAAAGGAGACTCTAAAACGAGATTTGATAGCAAAGACAGGACATATCGAGCAGAAAAAGTTTAAACTTTATAGAATAGAGTGATATAATGATAAATGCGCAAATAAGCGCGTTTTAATAACGATAAAATTATAGTGGTGAGCGATTTACATTAATAAATAAGTTTGGATCAATCTTCGATTCAGATTTCACATTTATAGTTAATAATTAAATCTGGATCAAAAAATTTTTTAGAAAGATGTTATGCAACATTTCTCTATTATCAAATTGTGTTTATCTTAATTTTTTAGTTCCATAACGCGATCCATTCTATTATATTTTCTAAAAAAAGGTCTGTGGACAAGAAGAATATTTTCTACCGAATCGAATTATAAATTTTGCATCACAATAATAGAAGAAGAAAGCAAGATAACGATAGATATCGAGAAACGCTTTGCTTCGTAATATTTTCAACGAAGTAGAAGTGGGTTAATGGCTAGCTTTTGTGAAAATTATCATGGCGTTTCTAATTGCGGTCATATTGGCACAAGTCCAGCACCGCGAGTGTCTGCGATACGATCTTGCCAAAATGTTGATTATGCATCCTGACCAATCATATGTTGAACAAACATATGTCAAAAAGATATTACAAAGATTGTTCAGTGTAGTATCTTTCACGAATTCTTTTTGTGAAAATCTTGATAAAAATCACGGTTAAACGTTCCAATTTTTTTGTATACAATAAAATCATAAAATTAGCATTACAAGCAACTAGTATATACAGGATGCGTCACCAAAATCGGACAAATTTCAATTTAAATTTTCCGCTATATTGTGTCTCCGCCAGAAGTTATTGTTAGTTTTCCGAGAAAGGCTTCTAGTAAACAATCATATTCTCAAAATGGCCGCGATGTTGAAACCAAGTGCGGAGTATAATCGAAGAGCAGCGATCATCGAAGGTCTTCGCGTTGGACGCTCAGCAACGGAAATAATTCGATTCTTTGGATATCCGAGATTAACCGTTTATGAGAAAATATACGACTTTAAAACAGTCCAATGAAGGTTTCAGTATGCTAGCGAGGAAGAGTCACTCGAAAGACTACGAGGACCCTCGCAATCGTTAAAAGGGTTCAAATGCTGATTTCGAGTGACCCAGGGCAATCGTTGCGAAAATTAACATCGATTGTTAGTGTAAGCTTCAACATGCGTCGAAGGAGGACCTTCGATACAAATCGTATACATTAAAGACAAGACAGATGCTCTTTGAGGCTGCCAGGATAAGCCGAGTTGCTCGGCTCCCATTCTGGCCTCCCAATAGCCCAGATTTAAATCCCTTAGACTACTACGTATAGAGCGTAGTTGAAAGGGTCACAAACAAGTCTCGGCATCCCAATGTGATGTCATCAAGGACCGCTATTGAGGCAGCATTCGACATATGTTACAACGTGCGTGTGAACGTTTCAGACTGAGAATAGAAGTCACTCAAACTAATGGAAGATATATCGAATAATTGTGCTCTACAGGGATCCCCCAAGTGTCATGTAAAAGGATTTTTTGTAATATTTAATTTTTCATTAAAAATATTTTGTTTAAAGAAATTGTTCGATTTGTCCGGATTTTGGTGACGCGCCCTGTATATACAGGCTTTCATTCTTATGTTATTAATATAATTTTTATAATATAATTATATAATTTTAATTATTATTAACAGAATTATATAAATTATATAAATTTTATTCCCATATTATTCTTATATTGTTCTTATTCTTATTTTATATTTATAGTGTTTAAAATTTAATTATATATATCTTCTTATACAACGAATCGATGTGCTCTGTTAATAATTGTTCTCTTTCGAATAATACTTCTCGATGTTTCGTTCGTGGTTGCATTCTAGTGCTTGCACAATCCTGCATCGCAGGTCCTGATCCCTTTTTAATCAATCTCATATTCTTGTTAGCTCGACCACGTATAGGATCTGCACCGCGTAATTTAGTTGGACGCGCACGGGTTTTAAAAACTAACCAGGTCAGCACGTGCAAACAACGCTGATTTAGAGGAAAAAAAATGTTAGAGGATGAAGTGATGTGAACTATTGTGAATTTTTGTATGTAAACAATAAATAATAAACAATAAATAATAAATACGAAATAATACAAAAAACATAAATTTATACTCGGTACATTGACATAAAAAGAACTCTTAACATTTATTTCAGCGTCGGATTCCAAGGTCTTGTCCAGTTTTATACATTTTTTAAAAATGCTTAAACATTAGGGATATTTAATGCGGCAGAATTAAACTTTTAGAATTTGTTTAAAAGATTATGATGTGAAGTGTGAAATGAATTTAGAAAATTTCTCAATGATTCTTGTAATGTTAATTATATTAATTATATTATTATGTTAATTATATTAATTATATTAATTATATTATTCGCCTACATCTATGATAATTATTTGTTATTCAATAATCACAGCTGAAGACATTGTGTGTTGAAACATATATTTTTTAAGATGAATATGTGCATCCTTTATGTTATCTCTGATTATAATATTAGATTAAATTGATATTTAATTAAAAAATTTATTTACTCGTTTCTTGGTTTCTGTAATATTTGTTTTGCACGTACGAGTTATTTATTAATTCCTCACATTTCATTTTTCTGCAAATTATTGGAAATTTTTGCGTGGCTTATAATGTTTATTAAATTACGATATGAGCAGAGAGATTCTACCGTGCTAAATCGGCGTTTGAATGCGTTTACCTGTGGCATATGATCGCCTTTCAGGCGTATGAGTGTGCAGATTAAGAAGGAAGCTAAATTTATATGCGCACGGCGTGGGCGTTGCTCTTTGATAAGTAGACATCAAAGAAAACGCGTAAGAGAGATTCGCAATTCACCATTGAACCTTCATACGTCTTCGACGTTACGCTTTGTGTGAGCCGCTCTAATTTTAGTTGATGCCATCCCTCCCCCTTCGCCAAAAAGCATTTCGCGCGTATCTCATTCGGAAAATTCGAGGAAATTGCCATTTGAACGATATTTTTTTTGTTTCTTATGCGACGTGGATACATCTGAATTATAAGCACACAAACATTTAATTAATAATATTAATATAATTATTACGCAACAATGACGACTGGCATGAATTGAATTGAATACTTTGTTAAATAGAAAATATTTTTCTGATTTGCCTGTATTACTAGTTTAATTTAGATATTTTAAAAATATTTTTTATGTACATATAAATTATAAGAAGATTGTTCTAAAAGATAACAGAATGCGTCACAATTGTACGGACAGTTTTATTGAAAAATCTAAAATTTTGATGGAAGATATTGGAAACTCAAACTGGTTGTCAGAATATTAAAATTGTTTGCAGCATATTGCTCTTTTGAATTTTGAGTTTCCAACAAAATTATTTTGATAGTTCAATAGAATTATTTTCAGATTTATATACAGCCAAATTTTAGATCTTTTAACAAAATTGTTTTTTTCTTTCATACGTAAAACAAGTCTCTCTCTCAAAATATACTAAGAAAAAGAATTTAGTGTTTTCGTTTAATTAAGGCATATTTAATAGTAACCAAATATTTTGTTTATAACAAAAAGAAATTTGAATATACCTAACTAGAAAATGGTCAGACATACCATAAAGACATGATTGGGAAAAAATATATTTTTCTGCTTTGTAAATAACAAAAATATTTATTTATATAAATAGCTTAGTTCGCATAAAAATACAATTCCGTGCGATACGTTTCAATCAAAAATTTTCATCCATATGTTTCAACCAAATTTTTGTTGTTACAGCAAAATTATCGTAGAACAAAATATTCTTTCTAATGTATATTCTGCACTTTTTATGCTTATATTTTATTACTTTTAAAATGTTAATATTATAATTACGTAATCTTTCTTTATTGAGCATTAGATACAGTTGACAAAGTTTATTTTACGATTCATCTCCTTTGCGAATTTCTTTGCTTCTAATGTTCTAGACTGTAACGAGAGTACTGAGTTCATCTGCCGACTCTCATAGGATGCACCCTGCAGGGGGAGGGGAGAGGTTGGCTTTTGATAAAAAGTGTCATTTAGCGGACCGTAGTGGCACATCGCGCTCATAAACTCACTCCCACGTCTTGCCAAGATTCGTTGGCTGCACAATGACGTGCTCACGAACGCATTCACCACATTCTCTCCCCGGAAGTTTCACTCCGCCGGAAACTGTTACGTCGTGCAAAATGCTATGTCGCAGCCCCTGCAACCACCTCGTAGCAATCATTCGCAATATCATTGTGTTGTCACGTAGAAACAAATTACCGAGGTATAATTTATCGTCGCGTAAAATGTTACAATAATTATCGTGCGAATCTTGTGGTTTGTAGTAATTAATTACGCACGCGAGTTGACCAGTGAATAAGAAAGAATGCTAACTATTTTTTCTTATACAAGCGTTTGATATTCAAACAAATATTGCAATGCTTTTTTCAGCATTTAGATTAAAATTGCAGCATTCGATATATTATGGAAACGAAGTATACGATACGCGTATGTTTAAACAGATTTGAATGCTAATCGTAATGTAATAATCACAATGCTGGTGGAAAACTAATACTGACATAATTGCGTCTAATTAATTTCGCATACAAATGAATCTCACTGGCGTGTGCTGCATTGACTATTAGTAAAGTAAATAAACCCGAATACGGAAGTTCCGCGCGCATAATGATAAACGGCAACGGCTTATTACTAATCCTATGCGTGCACGCGGTTGGACTAATTACGTAATCGTATTTATCTTTTCACGATTCTATTAAATGATGTAACAGAGAGAAATCGCCTTATCCAAATTCCCTGCAGTTATTCATCGTAATACCTACAATGAATATGCTGAAATCATACAGGCATTTAATTTTTCAAGTAAAATTATTAAACTAAAAAATTTTTATTTTAATAATTATAATTTCTATAAATTAATCAATGCTGCGAACTAACAAATTTTAATTTTTTCTGGCATAGAAATGTATAAACATTGCATTTCACTAAATACTTCGCAGATAAATAAAAATAGTTTATAAAAATTATTACTTTGAATATATAATAATGCATAGAATTTTCTACGGAGCAATTTGTTAAACAAATGTATGTTAATTAACAATCAAAATAGATCTGCTAATTAAAGTACTACTAAAATATTAATAATGAAAATTGTTTTCAATTTGCGATGTAAAATAAATGATGCGCTTAACGGGATATATATAATGTGAAGGTAAACGTTCATCATTGCCATTTTACGGGTTTCGCAATTTAGGATCACGATACATTCGCAAATAACAGCCTATTATATCCGAGTGTAAAACTACGCGTACATTAATAATTACTCACATAATTTCGGCAGCGTTTTGCGAGGCTCCGGCCGATTTAATCGTCGCTTATATTATTTATAGCGTGCCATTATATAGTTTCTGCGGTGAATTGCGTCGCTGCGTGATTGCGTGCGACAAATCTCGCAACACATTGACTCGAACATGAGTGATTTGGAGTGAGGATTTCGCTTCGCATTCGCGGTTTCAGCCGCGCGTTTTCCGCGTAAATCTCTGTATAACGCGAATGCTTAAATCATGCTTGGCAATCATCGCTGCGATGGCCATTATGAGCACGACATTCGTATACAGTGGTTAAAGTTTGATATCTGAAAAACAGCTTGCGTGACCACTTCAATTTTTCGTCGGCACATAATAATTGACTATAGCTTCCAGAATAAATTGAGAATACAGAAACAAAGCTCGTATTCCTTTTCGTATTTTTCCGATATTAAATTTAGAATACAGCTTTATTCTCATATATACATTCGTAACATTTCTGATAAATAAAAATGTCTAGCGAATAACAAATAATTATTTTTCATTCAATTTAAAATGAAAAATATAAATATTTTATATCGAAAATTTTTCTTTTTATATAAGAATTGATCGAAATTCCAATTTATATATATAAATTATATAAAATAAAGAGAATTTAAATGTATTTGTACGTGTATTTTGCACTTTTGTACATTTAATTTATAAAAATGATTTTAAACTAACCATTTGAAAATAAACTGTAGTAGAAATCTTTATTGTAAGCGTTCTCGGGTTTTTTTCAGTAATGACTTACTTGTAGAGTGCCTGGTAAATCGTTGTAAATGAAAGTAATTAAACTTTTTACGAGGAGTAGAAATTTAACTTAAAATCCAACTGCGCTCTCGTCGATGCTGCGAGAATGTCGACACCGTGAACAATTAAGAATAGCACTGATTTTCAAGAAAAAGTATCGTTTTTCAATTTACACATCGTTTTTATTGTTTGATGAGTTGTTTAATGCTTTTCTTTATCACCATTACTTTTGAATCCTTCAAAATTGCTTTAGAAAAAGAAAAATTTAGTATTACATTATTGATATAAAAATCAATTTTTAGTAATAACTTTTTAAATTATTTTTTCCTAATAGTTAAACAATTAAAATGATAAATAAACATAAATTCTTTAAACACACACACTCACATAGTTGTCTACAATATATTCTCTTTTGAGCTCTTCCTTTTGTCGCTTCGTACATTTTTGTTCATGACAGCTTCGATCGCGTGTTATAGAACGTCAATTCTAGTCGGAGTTACCGCAGGTTGATTAACACTCGAAACGAGATCCTATGCAATTTTTTGGGGAAAGCCGAAAAGGCACTCGATTTTGAGAGACATGACGCGGGGGCGCGAGCAAAACGAGAATGGCGAACTTATACGAGGAAATTGCTGTGGGCACGTAACGAAATTTGTCAGGAGATGAGATTTTCAGCGAGGGCAGTTATGTACGCTACGAGAATAAATGGGAGCTCGGTGGAAAACGAGTTCTCTGTGGCCGCTAACAATAAAGACGGAAAGAGAGAAAAATAAAAGAAAAAAGCGACAGAGCCTGTCCGTGATGATGGTGAAGATTTTTGAGTAAGTTCTTAAATTTCCGTCGATAGAGGACAAACTGTTCGTAGAGCTGTTGTAGAGCACAGAATACGGGAAAAGGGATCTTTCTCTTCATTTCTTTATCATGGTTTTAGCTTTCATTCAAATTCTCCAATCGGATTTGTAGAATGACCGGATGTGGCAATTGCTGCCGACCCGTAATAATTAGTGATGGAACGATATTACTTACGAACGTTAATGTGAATGAAGGAGAAAGAATCGTTGAGTCGTGTATACGGCTTAGAAAAGAATTCTCCTTTAGATGGGAAGATATAAGCCCGTATTCAGAACGCGCTAATAACGAGGTTAGTGTGCATTTAGCGTATAGTTCACGTTACATATATAGAATTTTAGAAATAAAAACGTACATTTATCGATAAAAACGTGTTCTGAATACAGGCCATAGAAGCTAGACTTAGGTAGATAGACGCTTAATATACTATATATGTAAAAAAAGTACTATAATAAGTAATAATAAAATAGATAAATCTTTTTTATGTGCATTTTTTATTACTACCTATTATACAATTTTTTTTTAATGAGGGCTTTTATTGTATATAATGGAGCGTAAAGTATACCTAAGTATCTTACTATTTTTATTTTTAGCAAAGAAAAAATGCTAAAGAAAATAAATAAATTAATACCACATATGATGCTATTTTATCTTTTAAAATCTAATAAGTGCACAAAACATTGAATTTAATTTACCATTATTAGATTTCTTATACAAACACTTCTTTTTGAGTGGAAATTCACGCAGAAATTTTTTTGTTGAAATAATAAAGAAGTTGCATAAGAATTAGAAATGCAACTTTTAGTTGCCTTTTCGTGAAACTTTGATACAAACTTTGAATCATTAATCCGTCAATCGAGCGCATCTTAATCGCATACCGGAATTGCTGCTTGATAATTATCGTTACTTCGTAGTTAAAATTTTATTAAAAGATTACTTTGTTACACTGATTAGAGAAGAGAACCAACAAAGAAATTAAGGTGCTCCGCTTTACGTTTATTTCATTTCTTAACGGGAAATTTGATACTTCGTTCGCGTTAATCCTTTATTCCAACATCTTTAATAAGTCTCTAAGAATTAACGGTAAGATGAACAGATCGTGTAAGCAGGGAGCATAATACGTTATGCAAGAAGTTACACGTTATTAAGGAACGACAACGAAGGTTTTTACGGTATAACGCAGCCATTAATAATGTTCTTATAAAGATTGTACCGCTATTATTAAATGTCAACGTTATTTCAATAAAGTAAGATATAAATGCATTCACTCTCTTTTCAGAAAAAATTTTGCATGTTAGCTGTTTCTGAAGCCCATATAATAATTTCAAGAAAAGTAATTAATTGAAAAGCAATATACAGATTTTCTAATAATATATCATATTCCTGTAAATATAAATAATAAATTCTAAATTTTATAAATTAGTTTTTTTTCTTAATATTATTATTAATTATGCGAATATCTTCTTCCAAATTCGGCTATAACATTAGCCTAATCATCGATATATTGCAAATTATATATTATATTATATATATATAAATGTAAAATTAAAAAAGAATTTATCTTTTTATGCAAGAGGAGATCCATCTTCGCATTTTATAATGGAGGCATCTCAGAAGAAATAAAATTTACTTCATATTTTTACATCAAGCGGACTTTATTCTTTGTTTAAGAACTCTTGCAGAAGCACCCGCTATCGTCAACAAAGACGTTGTATTGTTATGCAAAAGATAGATACCATGTATACTTAAAAAAGGGTCGCGCGTTTTAACGTCGGCTCTCGTTGGATTATTAATTGAAGAGCTTCTTTCGAGGTCATTGCATAGATGATCAAGAAAGAACGGGCGCGATGATAATTATTACATCACCCAGTAACCCGGATTTTATTGCTCGAGCGCTTTATTAAATTGATTGGAGGAGGATTGGAGGAGAAGAAAAAAATGCGGAAATTCTTGCACGAGCATATCGCGCCATTCAGAGACTTCATTCGCTTAAAACTGCTCTGTCTCGCGTAATTTGCTTCATAAATGTGCGAGCGGCGAAGTGTCTGACCTGTTTAAAACGGGAACTCGAATTTTTTCCTTGCAAAAGCGGTGGCTCCAAGTATTCCGCTGAAAGATGACAGAATGTCGATAATGAAAAATCGAAGACAGAGAAAACCTTATAAATTTATTGATATCTTACTAAATCGATACTTGCACAATAACGATATTCGTGTAAAAATATGTGTTGATATCATTGTCGATTCTCTACAGTAATAATGATAATAATAAATATTAAAGAGAAATATTACACTATATATTTCAAATAATTTAAAACTCTCAGTTCGTAAGATTTCGTATTGTTTTGTCTCTTTAATCTAATCCTTTTAATTTTCAATCCTTTTACATTTTTTGAATAATCAAATATTAAATTAATTACACAAGTTTTTATCATGCATCTTGCAACGTTGTTTTTTACAAGAAATGTAACTATTATTATATGAAATACATTGCTAAACTTACAAACGAATTAACAGCTGTCTATTAGAAATTTAACAGCTAGCAATTTAACTGTCAAGATCGAAGTCAACATTTCTTATGAAATTTCCAATTCATAAAAAGAAAGTAACTTAACTCCGCTATTACAATAAAAGGATAACTGTATCGCGACGCCTAGACGATATATTATTTATTTTGAAAAGCGTAAATATTTTGTAATTACAATGGATTTAGAATCTGTCAAAGATAAATTTATCAAAATAAAATTTCTCTTATTAACAAAAAATTGCGTTTTTTTTATTGTGTGCAAATTTTTATTATATTAGTACTATTTTATTAGAAGTATATTTTGCAATCCGCATTCTCTCTCTCTCTCTCTCTCTCTCTCTCTCTCTCTCTCTCTCTATCGGGAAACAGGATACTGCACTGCTGAAAAAATATTGCACTCGATTCGTTTGAGTTTTACTTATTGCTTTATTTATTTGCTTTATTTAGCTTCATTTATTTCATAGCATATCTCTCCTTCAATCGTGACAGAAAATTCCCAGCTAAAATCTCACCGCAAATTTTCTGATTAAGAGAAAGAACGAAGTTGACAATACGCTGTCTGATATGATATTTTATTTCGATACCTTTTTTCAAACATCGATTTCAGATAGAAAGAACAGAATATCTTTTTTTTCGTATGTAACGAAATGCTTTTAGCTCAAAAGATGCGTTTAGTGATGTGCTGATAGAAGACGATGTTCTCAATTTTCTTGAAAATTAAAGATTGCGAGAGCTGATATTCTTACAAGAGAGAGGCAATTATTATGAGGAAGAAAGAAAGACCTTCCTTTCCGCAATACTTTTCAAGACTTCTTTATATTATTGCGTCGATTTCAACTTTACGTTGCATTCTGCGTAGAAAGTCGAAAGAACCAATGCAAAAAACGAAAATGCTTCGAATATCTCGCGACCTATTTTCTATTAACTTTCTAAATGGAAATTTTCTTCAAAATGAAATTTTTCTTCAAACTTTCTTAAAGAGATAAAATATAAAGATAGATAATGTCGAAAATTTCCGTTGAAAAACATTTCAGATACGTACTTATATCTCCATTTGTTTCTGCAGAAAAAGGAAAACTCTTAAATGCATCCAGTTAAATGCATAGCAAGATCTTTCAACTGCCATGCGAATGTATCAGTATTACATTTAGTATTGATGCTACCGATCAGTAAGTGATAAATATAATACATAGACATAATTAATACATAGACAGATTCAAAACATATTTAATATTTAAGTGTTTCTGTTCCAAAATCGCTCGAAGAAAAAAATAAGTAAAATAATGGAAATTAAGGATATTAATCCTTTATGGATGAATGAAGGAATTGATATAAAAATAAATATCTCTATTTGGGATTATCCTTTTTTATATCATTTGGTATGTTTTAGTTAAATCTGAGATAAAAATAAAAATTCGAAATAGTAAATTCAATATGGCGGTCAATATCAAGTTCCTAGTTTCGATTATTTAAAGCTCATCAGTGCATTATGCAAACAGAACTGATTTCCAAATTAATTTCCAAATTCTAATTATGAACTTTGTAACATCTATCTCCTCTTTTGACGTTTTCAGACTACATTTAAATATAGTAATCAAGAATCTTCTAAAATCGAGTTTCAATCAGATTATTTTCTTAAAATATGAATTTTCTTAAATCCTTAAAAGAATAGATTTTCTTAAGTTTCTTTGTTAGCTCCTGTTTTCGAAGAATTAATAAGTACAGAGTGAAGAGGATCTGATCTCCTAGCACAAATATTGCATTGATATATCTCTGATAAAGATCTTTGCATTGACGTATATTTTGTGATGATATTTCTCGTCTTCTTCTGGGCTTTGTTGTCAGGACAATTTCCGCCGACTGAGATATTCATCTCTGTTCTATCACCTCGCACGACGCAGCCCGTTGATCACTGATTACTCTTTGTACCATTTCCGATACCTGGCTGAATGACGGTCGATCGACAACGCAAACACGCGAGCACCTATAGGCCCTGCGGAATTTGCGCTTCTTTGTTGCAATTTTTATGCTGATCCGCCGATGGATGAGGCTCGTCGGCCGCTTTGCATGTTACGCGGAATCTCTTCTTGTCATCCTCTTCGTCCTTCCGCTCCCAGCACTTCCGAACTGCGGGTGAGGTGTACTTGACTATGATGAGGCCGGCTTTATGTTACAGCCCCGGCATAAAAGCATCTGGGAAGCGTGACTCGATTCTAAGATGTTTTCAACGACTCGGTTGTTCCCGCGTGCAATGAACCCAACGGAGATTTAAACTTTTGTAGATGCTACCATGTTGCATCGCGACACACTAAATTACCGCCGTCGTAATTCGAACTGCGGTCGATTCGTAGCCGATCTTCCTTTACTGAAAGTTCGATGAAACGTGATCGGTTGTAAACCGAAAAGAATCTCACAGCGCAAAAGGGTAAATATAAATAAATATGTTTTTGTTGCTCGCTAACATTTCGAAAAAGCACATTTATGACGAAGAAACCAACTTTACGTCGCGTTTATATCCCAAAGCCGCCTTCAGAGCGTGACTGAATTTTATGATGTCGAACGATTCGGGTCAACTTACACCAGGCAATTTAAACTTCCGTGCTATGCAGCATGTTGTACCGCAAAATAATATCGTGTTTCATAACAAATAAGCGGATACCTGTTAACTGAACTGAACTTTGTACTGTTTCAATTTCGTATGGATAAATTCGCGTTAAATTTCAAATACCTACAATTTTAGTATAGTTCAAAATCTTATGAGTTGGAATAAAATATCGAAGAATATTACTATAGCGGATATAGAATTATATCAAGATAAAGAAAAATTATAATCATATTTATATCTAATTGTATTTAATTCTCCATTTGCTCTCGTTCAACAAACAAACGTTAGTGCTCTCGTGTGAGCATCGCGCCGCATTTATTATACTGTTGTATTACTGTGGTGTTCAATGCGATGTCAATTAACAAAACAGTATAAAAGCCAAAGACTTAGACGAGACTAGATCATCAATATATCATAGTTAATCAGATTTGACAATAGTATTATATTTGCTACGATTATATTTATATATAATACGATTATATTTGCTCTGTGGGAACAATGGAGGATTAAATAAATTAAATAAGAAAGTAATTGCATTTCTTTTACTGGAAAACATTTTTGGCAGACATATTTTTGAAAAGTTATTAACCAATAAATTATTCTTACTACATTTAAAATGTTTAAATAGTATATACATTCGTAATATACATGCAGTGAGAGAAAAAGAAATAGTTTTGGCAACTATAAATTAACAACTCTAAAATTTAAGTACCTACTTGCAAAGTAATGAAAACTAAAGTAGTGCTGAATACTATAAAAATATAGTATTTAGTACTACTTTAGTTTTTATTACTTTGCAAAATACTAGTTGCAAATACTCAAATTTTTATTGTTACCAAATTACTTTTTTTTCTCTCAGTGTGTACATATACATTGATATATCTATATGTTTATATATATATATATATATTAGATGTATTAAAAAGAAATCCATTATTTTTCCATTCAATTTCATACAAAAATAATGGATTTCTTTTTACTACACCTAATATGTATATGTATTTATATGATACATACATCACAGTAATTTAAGGCTAGATGGTTGAGAGAATATACGTCTATCTGGAATCAATCGAGCGAGAATCGGAACGGACTATTTCGTAAAACGCGAGTAAGTACGTACTTGTATTTTTCAAAGATTTCGTTACCACTTGCAATACCGAAAACGACGAGTTTACAGCCCGAAGATGAACTTTATGCGATACTTATATCATAAAGGCGCCTTCGGGGCGTGACTGGATTTTACGACGGTAAACGACGCGGGTTAAGTTACAACTCCGATGAAGTACGGAAATACATTGCATGCTACGATCGAGTTACACTGTATAATAAATAAGTTGCCGCAACATATATACTTCTTAAAAAGGCTAGTTGCCTGGCATCAACATGTTTTTCTTGTCGCAGACCTAATCTAATTATTGCTTTCGCGTGCAATCTTGCGTTTTAATGATGTGCCGCAATTATTGTGTGCATGTGCGTGTGTGTGTGTATGTGTGTATGGCAAAAGGATTTTTTCTTCTAAGCAAAATATCGGTTAATTGCTTTGTTAGCTTGTTGACAACTAACGCTCCACACACACACACACACACACACACACACACACGCACACACACACACACACACACACACACACACACACACACACACACAGAGCAAAATAGTTCTCCTCTTATATTATAATTGTGCTGTGTAAATTACTATTATTATAGAAAATATAGATCATATTTCCATTTTATTTTGTTCTTTTCCATTTTCTCACAAATCCGTTGAATGATTTATCCCTTAATATCTCGATGTCACGCGGAGACTTCGGTTTCAATAAATCCTTGTATACGCGAACGACTTCTAGTGTGATATCAAATTTTCGGACTACTCGCGAAAATAAACGGGAATCGTCGGCGTGAGTAAACGTAATTTGACGATTCAATGCACCTTCAGCACTCGCATATAAAGTATATGCACGTAGTATACTCTGCGCAGCCGAGTGTACGGAATGCAGTCACCTGCTATTGACGTACGGAATGCAGTCGGTTAGCGGAACTATCGCCAACCTTTCCTCTCCGTTCTTCTTGCGATTTCGGAACGGAAGCATTCTAGAATCTAGAATATCAAAGTTTCAACCAGTCGCGTTGGAACGTCGTTCATTTCACGCCATGAAGAAGAGATCGATTTAGTAGAATGACGACCCCAAAGTTTTTGTTTGCGACGCGATGACGATCGATCTACCTCCGATCTCACGTGTGATACTCACTGGCTAATTAAGGAATTGAGATATTCGGAAGCGTTCATTGATTTTACACTCCGCTAATTTACGGTACTATTATAAATCAAGATAATTCTCATGAAAAAACAGGCAGTTAATATTCTAATATCTTTAATTTTTAATAAAATCTTCTTTTAAAAAGACAGTTTTTTTGTATTTATTTTGAGAAAATAAAAGGAAATCTGAAATAAATACTTAATAACAACTATGTAATAATTTAGATTTTTTTAAATTTTTAAACATCAACAATTTTTTGTGATCATTACGGATGATATCAGGATATGTATCAGAAAACCTAATCGATTTATAAAAATATGTTAAACTCGTTATTAATTAATTAACAATCCTCTTATGACCAAACGATGTGTTGATACATAAATTTAAAAAATACAAATGCTTTTAGACTTTAATAGAATTAATTATAGTTATTTAGCTATAAGTAGGATAACTATAAGTCATAAAGAAAACCAATAAATAAGAAAAGATATTTTTTTATTAAATTAAATTATTAATGTGTATGATACTCAAAAATAATATTATAAAAATAATTGTTTAACTATTAAAATATAGTAAACGTTTTTCGAAAGATATCACAAATGTGAGTCCAATAATACCGCAAGATTTTAAGCTTGTTTCTATTAGTGTGCGCTGTATTGGAACTAAAAGCGTTATATTATGAATGTACATTGAAATTGTATAATTAAAATAATAATTTATGCAATATTAACTTAAACAATGAGCTTATTAAAATATTATATGTTTTAGAAACTATATATATTAATATGAGTTAAATGCGAATAGAAGCATAAATTGAGGATACGTTAATAAGATTATTGCCTCTTGGATGGATATTCTAAGGAAATATTTTTTTTTAATTTTATTAAAAACATTATACAATATTAATATCTTTTAGAAGAATACACAGTAAAAAAATTGTGTATTTGTGTTAAAAACGGTCCATTCATGTTCTGTGTTAACTGTTTGTATTGAATTTTTTAACATATTTAAGTGTTAATTTAACATAATGTGATAATGTTATT
>Ga0157364_1002719_pt1 | contig 16735 bp, 11 predicted proteins | sample AttsexASBM2_FD_111476 | JGI IMG/M metagenome (GOLD analysis project Ga0157364, IMG submission 111476) | Fungus gardens microbial communities from leaf cutter ant in Ribeirão Preto, State of São Paulo, Brazil - Atta sexdens ASBM2 | ecosystem: Host-associated > Fungi > Mycelium > Unclassified ... | reverse complement strand
TTAAATCAATTAAATTTGATACTACAGACATTTAACTTTAAGTATACTTGATATCAAGTGACAATTCTAATTTTTCAAGTAATTAATATCGTTTTAGATGAATATCTGAAAAATTGTTTTGCGTCAAAAAAAATACTAAGATGTCATCACGAATAATTATATCCTTGAACGTAATGTCTTAATTTCCAGGTAGAACCGCAACCACATGTGCCATTTGTGCTAACCTCTTATCGCGTGTAAATGTTTAACACTTGTCTAATGAGATAAGAGATACTATATTTTCGTACGAGAATGTCCAGTTCGATGAGCATTTTAACTTCGCAAAATCTTTCGAGGTCGCGACTTGATACCGCGACTTGATGCGAGAAAAATCGCGATCTTGTGAGAAACGTTGACGAATTGATTCTTACAAATATATCTCTCGACAGAATTTTTTTCCTCTTAACTCGACCCTCGCCTGCTTGTACCGTGTGTACATTCAGCTTCCTTTCGAAATCCCACGCGCGCGTTTCGAATATTCTTTTGCGTGACCTATTACGACCGCAGTGCGAGAAATAAAGCGGAAAAAGAAAGAGACAAAGGTACAGGAGAGGGCCGGGAGAGAGAGAGAAAGAGAGAGAGAGAAAGAGAGAAAGAGAGGAAAAGAGAAAGGGCACAAAAAACGCTCGATTTGTCACTCACAACGTCACTGCTTATCCGCGCGATACATCACGAACCGGCATACAGTTGGCCGTAATTAATCAACGGTGCAGCGATAAATAATTAAGATTCGAGCCGCGCGATCGCCTCATTAATTATCGCCGCGTGCGGTGACATGCGTGACACTCTCTACAAAGTGTGGCCGTTTAAAGGCGTACTCGCGGCGGAGCTATTTTCTTTTTCTTACGTTTTACTTGCCGATCGCGCTGTGATAAGCGAGACTCTCGAAATGAACGAACGAACGAACGAGAAGAATACTAAAATAACAAAGCGAGAATTAATTACATTATCTGAGACTACATTATTGACACTTTATTCAATTCTTATCAAATAAGCTTCTTGATTCAATCAGTTTCTTAACTATCTAAAATAATTCTCGTATCGATTATTCAATTCATCAAATTGGTGTAAAAAAACTTTTATTTATTTTTTATCTTGAAATAAAATACACCTATAATATATAAGTGGAAATAATATTAATCATTATTTACTCTGACATGATTAGATTTAATCTAGAAAGAAAATGTCAAATAATTATAGGCCGGTGTTCACAGTTGATTCTTAGATTTAAGACTGCATAAGTATAGTCTCAAAATATCATAAACCAATCAGAAAGCCATTTAACATTACTTAAGACGGTCTTAAAATAAGAACCGATTATGAATACCGGCCATAGAATCCAATACGAATTCCGTGACGTGCGACAGAAACGGAGAGCTTCGAAGAAGAAAGTGTGGTGTTTAGAGTACAAGTTAGATATAAGGATTTAGGTTAAGTATTAAATTGTAAGATTTAATTTTTTGTACAGAGTTGAAATACGTATGTAACATAATAACGTATAATTATATAATCTTAATCGAAACATTCAGTAAATTGTTATTAATAAAATCTAAATACAGACTCAATTCAATCTTTAATCGCTTTATTCTAGAAAAAAAGAGAAAAAGAGAAGGCTTGTTCAGTCATTTTTATAAATGCCTACAGAGAGTAAACTCTTTAATTTATAATTCACATCGATTAACAAGAATATGATTTATATTGTTCCTATTGTTCCTTAGCTGCAGACGGCCGGATAAGATTAGTTTTCTACTATCGCGAAGCTCTGCATTCCGATCGCGTGTCCGCGTACCTTTGGAGTAGAGATCGCGTGGATTCAAATCCCGTGTATTGAAATTTCATTCATTGCGCTCGCGCGGAAAACGCAACGCGGTTTCTATGCCGACAATACCGTGCTAATTACCATCGCTGGGGCTCGCGACAAAAATTACTCGCCGCTGTCACACCTGGAATATGGTCGAAAGGCAGACAGGGATTCGAGTATCTAAACCTCCCCTCCCTTCCCCTCCCCTCTCCTCTCCCACGCACAAACACGGGCGCGCAGAGTTGCGGCGTTTCTCCGAGCGACGCGGCGCGATGAACACACGCACAAACGACACACGCACAAACGACACACGCATGACGTTCCACAAACGGCTCAGGTTAACGGTAGAGACTCGGAGCGAGGCGAGAGAGCTGATGAGAATATAATTGCAAAGTCATTCATCAGGCAACATCGGCGGCGGCGGCGGCGGCGGCGGCGGTGGTGGTGGCTTGTGTGTACGTGAATTATGTTAGAACGGAGCGCATGCGAGGCACGGTCGCGACAGAGCCATCGATACGTATGGATGTATATAGGAGAACATCGTGAGAGCGCGAATTACGTGTCTATGCCAGACGCGGGCATTCCGCAGGATCATCGAATTCCAGGACGAAATCGCGCGACGCGTTCCGTAGCTTCTTTCTGTCATCCCTCGCCGCACAAGCAGAGAAAAGCAGGTGGAGGGTGCGCGCGAATGATCATCGATATCCGATAATTCGGACGTTACTGATTAATGGTAGGGCTTAGCACGGGCCGACGAAGGCTGTGAGACAGGGATGTGTAACACGAGACACCCGTTATATCCTCATACCGATCCAAATAAAAATTAAATTCCTAATTTTGCCTGGGACGAGGCGCAATTATGTCGTAATCTTCTTTACGACGACATCGTAAAAATGAGATTTACGTCGAACATTCCTAATTTTATTTATATATACGCATACTATGTCGTATGTTTTAAATTTCACGAATGCTTCCAACGTGATATAATGCAAATAATGTAAATTTATATAATTATGTTGAACTACGTAGATTTATTGTATCGTATAATACGATATAATGTCTTCGAAATAAATTAAAATGTCATATTTCTGAAAAAGAACTGAGAGAATCTCTATTTTATCTTATATTCTTTTCCGTTCTATTGTTTTTTGATTCGTACAATTTTTAAACTGACACGAATATGCCTTGCGTTTACGTAAAATAAATTGCGTACCGGTGACGAGCATCGCCGCGTGAAATCGGACCTAACACTCGTCCAAAGAGGAGAATGGAAAATTGCGTAAGAACCTCCGCGACTCGCAGGATAAATATGCAACTTCGGACGCAATCGTATATTTTTATACGGAGCTCAGGAGGAGATTTTTTTTACCAGATCGGTGCCGTTTAAAAAATCTCAATGATTGACGCGGTTGCGACGCGAAATTACATCACGAACCCGTCGTGCAGCGAGATGCACGGACTTCGATGCTTAAAGGACACTTCGCGTCTGCAATGCTTAAAGTACATTTATTCAAATATCAAAGCAATTGATCATGTCGATGTCGATCAAAATTAACACATTTTCCAATTCCTTAATTAACTGGATATTAAACTCGTAATAACGCAATAATATATCACTTAAAGTTTCAGCACGTTATGTTTTTGCTTACGATTTTATTTTTTATTTATAAAATATGAAATTATAATGTAGTCTTTTTAAAGTAAAAAATTTTATATAAAAGTTATATAATTAATTAATTTCTATTCTAGCAATGTATTTAAAAAAATTAAATAAAAAATAGACAGAAATATGAAAGTCGAGCTGGATTTAAATGCTTAATAACGTTTACTGTCAATAATACAAATGTCAAATCAGACGTTTCAATCTTAATTAGATAATTTTATTTTCTTAATAACGTTATAATATAATCACAAAAAAGTTGAAATTTAAACAATTATTTTTCAAAAATCATAGAATATATGAATAGATATAAGAAAAGAAAACACTTCTAAAATGTAGCCAGTGTTATACTATTCGGCAACAAGATTTCTTTTCAATGTTCACAGTCTATCCGATTAGAAAACATACATTTATAAGTGTATATAATTGATTTCCGTGGTTTCATATTTCAGGAAGAATGTGATATCTCCTGGAAACCAGCAGGTATGTTGGTAACTGTTGAAAATTGCGGAAAATTCCATTTGTCTCTCTCAGAACTAACAGCGTTCTTTCTTTTAACCATCGACAATATGTTCAAAAGTATTTGTATTCTCCTCAGTTTGTGCTGTCATCTCACAGTTACGAACATACACACGTTGGCTCCTGAGAAACATGTTCTTCTAACACTGAAAACATAATTGTTCAATGCTTATTTTCTAATTATAACAAAACACTAAACCTAATTAAGGTTTGTTATTTGTACTACTGACATTATTATATAAATATTATTAAACACTTAAATCCAGCTCGATTTTAATGCTCCTGTTTACTACTTTATATTTAACCTTTCAGTTTCCACTTATTATTTTAAAAAATCAACGCTGTAATTATCTCACTAATTATACTGCGCAACTTAAATCCTACTTAAGGATGAACACAGTTCAACCTTACATCATGATCGGTCAAATCATAGAGGGCTAACTGTTTCAAGCGCAATGAAGTGAATTTTCAAATCACGATATCCATTACAAATTAATCGAGTGACTGTCACCAAAAAGCTAGTATCTCTTGACATCTGTGACATCCACCGATATGCTCGGGCATACGAACAAAGCAAGAGAGCCCACATTCACATCGCGAGACGAACCGCTAAGCGATTACACGGCACGTCATCAAAGGATTAAGGTCTCAGTTATATTGAAAAATTACGCCCTTACGTAATTAACGGCCGAAAAGTTTCAGTGAGATGAATACCGGCGTGCGCGCGCTAATTCCTACTGTCCTTCGAACACCACATCAGTCCTCTTCGCCGGCGGAGGTGTTCCTCTTTCCTTTTTTTTTTTCTTTTTATTCCTCGCAGCCGCCTGTGTATAGGTGTCACGAAGATAGCAAATTTCATTTGTTATTTTCTCTCCGCGAGAGGAAAGCGCGAAACGCGACGGCGGCGGTGGCGGCGGCGACGACGACGACGACGACGACACGACGCGACGGCTTCTTTCACACAGCTCGCACGCGACATTTATCACGCGCGTGTGACATTTTAATTAAATGCGATGACACTCCTCGTTCGATCCAGACAGAGCGCGTGCACACGCTCGCGAGTTGTGATCCATCTAGCGCGTTCCATCCACCTACGCCCGTCGATATAAGCGATATTACGTCGCGCGTATTTCGTCCACGCATACACACTTCCATCTCTCTTCCTCTCTTTCTCTTATATTTCAAGTCTCAATCATTTCCCCGTGCTTCTCCCTTGCCCCGTCGCGGTACCATTCTTGTCGAGTCTCTTCTCTCATTTTTCTTTTGAGTCTCGAATGAGCGCCAACGAGATCTCCAACGATCCCGACCGACGACACATGCGAAAACAACGCGTCCCTTCGTGAATCGAAATGACAAATCACCCGCGAGAACTCTTGACGATGAAATTAGCCGGCCATTCGCTAATCGGCGGCGACGACGACGAAAGTCCCATATTGTCAGATTCGCAGAGCGATGACCGTTAAACGCGCGGATACTTGTCGCCGCAGTCATTTTTAATCCGTGCTGGCATTTATCGAGACTCGTGTGTGCTGAAACATTTCAGTAATAGCCGCTCCTTTAAGAGGCTTATGGCACATATGTATAAACGTTGAAATTGCAATCGCAAAACACGTCGCGTAGTTAACCATGATATAATTGCATTATGTTGTACGTAAGAGCGATGATCTTCAGCTGTTCGTTCGTTTTAATTATCATGATTGATTCTCGTTACAAAACGCGTATTGCCAAGTCGTAGTGGCGAAAGATGCGGCAAATTGAGCACAAACATATAGCGGCAACGAGTCGAGAATCACGATATTAGCGATCACGACGTCGTATCGGTGCGCAATCCGAAATTCTAATCGCCGTCACGATCACCCCGCTTCTTCGGCTTGAGTAGGGCCCAGCGCGATAACTCGACGCGTGACGGCATTATAACGACCCTCGCGAACGACGCGGGTGGACCGATAAGGAGACCGAGGTAAGAGGTGTGCGAGACCCCCGGATCCACAATCGTATACCGAAAATTAAGACAAATCACGGTCGATTACGATCGCGTTAAATTAGCCGGCGGCTGATTCGTCGCCGACGTCGACGTGGCCGCATGCGAAACGTGCATTAAGAGACGCTGGCCGTCGTAAATGCACCGCCATCGCTCGGGAAGCGAAGCTTCGCTTCTTGTTTTCGTTTCACGGTAGGACGATAACTCAACAGTGTGTATGCCATCGCACACGCGGCTGTCGTGAGTTATCAGCTGGCACGAGTCGTTATCAGCAACCACTGCGGCCGACTGAAAAATCACCGGCCGGAAAATAATTGTTAAGTGCTTTATTAGCGCAATAAACGTACAGCGACGAAGGGAAGAACTGGGACAAAAGGGAGCGAGAGATAGCGACGATCGTTTTATCGAGGTCTCAGGGACGAGAGGCTGATCTTGATTTTACCGATGTAGTAGACTGTAATACCGCGTAGAGGATTTGATTGTGAATGTTCGAAACAAGCCTAAATAATTAAGCAGAAGATAATAAAATTATCAGCTACATCAGAAAATTGATTTCAGAGATCATCGGATTGACAGTGTTCTAACAAAATATAAAAAAGCAGAATTTTAAACGGAAGAATTTTAAATTTTAATTCCGGAGGTTATTGAACTCACTCTAATATAAGTCTCTTTGTAAAAATTGTTACACAATTCAATTTTTTTTATCTATCTTTGAATTAGTGACTAGAAGAGATGAGATTTGATCTTCTTGTTGGAGATTTTTTTTCAAAACCGAGAAAAATCAACGAGAAGAATCAACGCGTGTACATAAAGAAAAGGTCATTAAAATTTAGACAGCTGGAGATTTTGTTCGTCATTTTGTTAAAAGAACTCGCAAATATATGTCTGCAAATACAAATACAGGTTTGAATTACTTTTATTAAAATATACTTAGTTTCATTCTCTTTTTTTATGCGAGTCATTTATGTTTCTTGAAATTAATTAATGTCTTTTAATTAACATAAATTAAATGGACTCAGACACAGCGTCAGTAATTGTGTTACAGATTTTGGCGTCAACTTCGGAGGATTCAAAATTTCAAGCACGATCAAGTAGAGGCTAGAAACTCACGAGATCGTCTACAGACACAAGTTAGCAGTATAACAAAGCATGCAATAAATTCTCTCGATATCGCTCGTTAATGATCGCGCGCATCGCCGATAACTCGCCGGCGCACAGTTTACTATCCATTTCCGAACGGAGCGCCGCGCGTCGCGGTACATAAATCATATTTCGTGTAATTTATATCGCGAGTAACGCGTAAGATAGGTGAAATATAACCTTTCATCCTGCAAGAGAGCTGAAATCGCTTTGCGAAGCCGAGCGGGTGGAGCGCCGTCCTTGAAGGGTCGCACGAAAGTTAAATATATGAAGCATTCGCTTAGATACGTATAATTTGTAAAAAGCAGATGACGTCTATTGCGCGAAAATAAGGACAATTTACCGTAGTGCTGTTAAATTAATTTCGTATCAACATTTCGTATTTATGAACTTCTGACATTGCTCTTCTGACAGCGCTCCCCAGTACGCATAAATTAATGTCCACCCTGGCGTAATTCACGTTTGCATGCAGCGCATTCCGAAGGACGTGAAGGCGGACAAATGCCTATAAATATTAACTCGATTACGAGAAGCTGTTTGCACCTACAAAATTACTGGCCGTAGAACGAATTTGTCAAAAAGAGAAAATAGTAATCAGTTTTGGGAAATATCATCATAGAAAAAGATTTGTTAAAAATAACTAAAAACTTTACTGATTTAGCGAATCTACAATCATAATGTACAGATAGCTAATTTTCTATATTGAAGTACACTAAAAGAAAGATTGGCTGGATATGGCATAGCATTTTTAATTAGTGGTAACAGCTAATTTTTAATTGTGTTAGCCTATCGAAATCCTGACATTGCGGATAGGCAAAAATTGATTGCTGCAGCCAATTAAAAATGCTATGTCATATTTTATCATCTAATTTGCTATAGCAGCCAATCTTTTCTTTCAGTATAACAAAATTATACAGCTGAATAAAATTAGCAATTATATGTATAAGTAATCATATTTTGTAATAACAATAAATATTTTTGTTAATACAGCAAAGATAACTTTTTATAAAAATCAATTCCATACATATTGTAGATCAAAATTTTTAACAAAATCTGCTAAGATGGCACGTACTTTTGCTGCTGTAATGAAGAAAACTTGTTATATCAAATATTCAAATTTTTTTTATTCAAATTTTCATTGTAGTAAAGAATTAACGAAATTAGCATACACTGATAGATGCTTACAGTCATCGTTGAATCATCAAATCTTTATAATTATATAAATGCTGAATTCGCAGAGCAACCTACAGCTTTGTTGAACTTCTCAATTTATTTTTTCCGTAATGAAATACGGAAAATTAAACGTTTTACAAGAGTTTCCCTTTTGTGCTTCATATTATACATTCGTGCCTTGACTTTTCAAACAACTTTAAGACGAAAGTAAATCGGTCGCGTGCAAGGGAATGACAAACGAACCGTTCTAATGCCGGGAAACTGCAGCGTATTGTTCGTATTACTCCCAAATTGCTCGTAAAACAACGGCATCTTTATTGCGGCGTGCGTACATATGTTTCGCGTGATAGTTCTGCAATGGACAATTCTAGTTAGCGAAAACATTTACCCGTCAGAGATGGAAGAGCCGCGCGTCCGCAAAGCATTCGAATTCTGTTGCTCAATTCGAAATAAAACGGCACGATGGAAAAGCGTACGGGAGTGAAAATTGTATATACACGACGAACATTGATAATCTCCCGCATCTTGTGAAGCGGGCCGAGCTCCAAGTGTTTATCCGCGACGAATTTGTCACATTAAGAACGCATTAGTGTCAGGTCCAGGACGGTTTAAGTTTAAGCGATCGGCGTGATATGAACTTCATGCGGGTCGCGACGGCGCGTGCACGTCACAAAACGAATGATTAAGGAGTCGACGTAGCACGCACAATCCGTGCTCTTAGCCCTTAAACCTGACCTTTTATATTATATTGAGCTAATTAAATTTCCTAGAAATAAATAATAGAGAAGATGTTCTTGCATCACTTTCTTTATCATTTTCTTTATCATTCTTTTATTTATATTCTTTTATTTATACCACTTTTCCTATCTTCCTTGTTAATTTTATTTTTCTTGTACTTTTCTTTGTATATTTTCGTTCGATTATTTTTACGCTTGCTAAGCATAACAATAAACGCCTTCTAGAAAACAATTTAACAATCAGAATTTTTCTGGTTTTACTGGCTAAAAGTTAGGTATTTACTAATTCATCTGACTTCGTTTATATAGTTTCTGATTAGTTATTGACTAGATTTATCTAACTAAGATTTCTAGTCAATTACTGGATAGTTACTGTCCGGTAAATTCAAAAAAGGTAAAAACTGAATCAATTTCTCAGACATTTTTCTACTTGAGATCTATTTCTCTGTATCTTCTAGTTATGATATGATCTTCTTTCTCGCTTTCCTCAATTCAAAGATCTTGATTCTAATTTTTTTTTAAAGACTAATATGAAGAAAATAGAAAAGAATGAAATTTTCTTGCACTAAGTTCGAAGAGTAACGGGAGAAAGAAATGAGGAACTTGTTTTAGGGTTTGCTGGCTCCCGGTGGTTGGCGGTTCGGTTCAGACCGGTGGTGCTATTAACGACATTAACGCTACTACGAGCAAACATGGCTCTATATCATCCCGAGCCGGCGGAATAATAAACAATAAATTCCGGTGAAATACGGCGTCGAACAAGCGTAACCCATTTGTTTGCGATAAACTGACCCGGAGGCTAGTCCGACCAGTTTGTAACAGCCGTCTCCATGCGTGAACGCAACCCCTCGGCCTCTTCGCCATCTTTTTGCCATTTTTTTCTTCGCGGCTACCCTCTCCTTTAACGCGTGAATGCCCGCGAATACCTCCGGAACAAAAATTATTCTCTTTATGCATCAGATATTCATAAAAATATTGTGAGATAATATCTTTATTTCGTATGAGTCTTCCTCAGAGACTTCCTTTTCGCAGATTTAATCAAGCTGATGTATATTTTGTTAACCTGTAATTAACGATCAATTCAATCACGTGCTCGATATGAGTAAACGACATGCTAACAAATTTTTAAGATTTCAGACGGTTTTTTGCAACATAATTACAGGTGTTACTTCCAGCTTAAGCGCTGACACGAACGTATAAAACGTTGGAATTATATGAAATTACCGGGTGCAAGATTTCTCAAATTTTATTGAGACTTGTTTCTGTGAATAATTACAGCGCACATCATTTTTCGTGTTTATGAATCGATCCGGGAGGCGAGCGAGCGTAAAACTGAAGAAAAAAATTCGAGTAATCTGTGTTCGTTTTAATGAACGACTGTGTGATTACGAATCTTAATCATGCGAACGCGATGTAACAGTAAAAAAGCGAGATGAAACGAAGAGAGACGATGATGGTTCGTCAGAATATACGATGCGCATATGTTATCGTGCCAATTAACAAATTGGAAGGTCTGACTGGATTTTCGACGGCCGTTTGTTGCCATAACTGTCGCGCGCTGGTACCATAAATGTGAAACGACGAGCGCTCTATGTCTGAAAAGAAAGAAGCTCTATGTCTGAATCGTTTCTTTTTAGCTGTTACTTTTTGCACTTTCCCTTCTTTTTTTATTATTTCACTGAGCATATTTATACAGCGTTTTAATTACAATAATTTAGAAAATATAAAATAAAGTGATACTAATAAAAAAATCTAGAAAAACGCAAATTAAAAGGAAGAAATATATCTTAATCAAACAAGAAAAGTCGATAAAAGAAGAATTTAAACATGGGAAATTAAAAAAATAATTAAAAGTATTCCTAGAAGTACAGAAGTTAAAATTAATAAAAAATTTTAATAAAAGATTTCTTCTAATCGTATTAATTTTCACATCAATTTCTATATATGAACATTAATAAATTTTATATCCATACATCTCTCTATATATTAATATTCCAATAAACATTTTTGTATATCAATTTAGAAAACTATACAGACAGATTTTGCTGAAACATCTAAAAATTTAGGCAAATACAAATCTGAAAATAATTTTGTGGGATGTGCAGAAAACTCAAGTACGATGAGCAATACAGCAAAAAGATGATATTCTACAACAATCAGCATCTGACATAATTATTTTAATAGCCCAAAATTATTCTCAGATTTGTACTTAGCTAAATTTTTAGATGCTTCAGAAAACCCGTATACAAAAGGTAATTGCATATGCTATTTGCAGGTATGATATCGAGAAGCGTGGGATAAAATGCACGACATTCTTGGTTCTTCGGAGATGAAGAGAAGGGCGCGAGCTCTCGCTCACCCACGTTCGCAGTAATTATCGCGGTTATGACTCCATAGAAAGGGTATGCAATCATTTAAGTCACTCAGGATAACAAGTGCGAGATTTGCAGTTCGTTAACCCGTTCGTTCGAGATGGATTAGTGGATCCGTTAGATCTTCCGATCGGTGACGGCGCGCCCGTCATCCCCTCGTCTCACTGTAGAAATCGTGTTGGATCGATGCTGGTGGTAATCGCGAACTTATTATCTCGGTGCCGCGATTTTTCCGTCAGTAGGACTGATGAAAAGTAGCCCGCGAACCGATAAGCCAGATAGAAATTACAGTCTCGCCTCGCGATCTCGCATTCGTCATTGCTGTTGCTATTGACGAGCGTATCGGTTCATTATTGCCTGTTAATTTGCGTTCGAGGTACAGGTAGTTGGCGATGAAAATTCTTTCGATGAAAGTTGAACCGTTTCTCTAGTACAAAAAAGTTTATTCAATCAGAAATAAAAATAATTGGACAAGTGCTGATCGACTTAGGATTTTGATGGTGTAACGGAGATGAGAGAGAGCGAAATTAGGGTTATCGGATCTAGTAAAGCTTACTTGAACGTTAATAACAAGGTCGTTTCGCACCGGATTCTCGATCGGCACAGTGGCAGACTGCCAATACTTCGAGCGCACGAGCAGTGCCATAAGGAGTATGTTTTAGGTAATTGGCCGTGAATATTATCTTACTTAGGGGGCAACGGAGGTTAACCGGATCAACGGAACCGTGATAGCGAGAGAGAGCGAGAACATTAGACGGATAGAGGCAGACTTACGGTGGAGGCGAGGTGCGCGATACCTTACAAATTGCAACTCGCGAGGGGATGTTTCGCACGGAGGTATCCATGCGTGATCCGAGGGATCGGCTTGAGATTAAAGCGAACCTGAAGCGCAGTGGCATCAAAGAGAATTCTCTTGCTCGTTTCCACTGCTCGTTTTTCATCATTTTTCTTTCCTTATTCGACGTAAATTGATTCATCGCGAGGCGCAAACAGTTATTAAGCTTCAAATAGGTATGTCATTTCGTGAATTTTTATGTAAACCTTATCTTTATTGATCCGTAATTTAGACATTTAATTGGAATTCGTATGCTGGTCGTTTATGTTTGCTGCGTTTATACAGAATTGAAGATAAATGAAGGTAAGAAGAAGCAGAAGATAAAACGCGTGCAGTTGATACTGATGAACATAAAAGAGAAATTACAGATAATTTGAATAAAAATAGAAAAATTTGTAATGTGCCAAATATATTTTGTATCGTTCAACAATTCATATCATATAATAATTTGTATTATTATATAACATGCTGTATAACAAGATATAAGAGAAATTAAAAAAAAGAATATTTGTGTTACAGTCAATACACAGAAAAAAATGGTTTTACTATAAATATCTAAAAATTTCAAAAAGTCAGATCTGAAAATATAATAAAAATGTTAGAGATTATCAAAATAATATAAAACGCTTAAACTGGATGCTATATAGAGTATCACATTTTTTTGCAGCATTATCATCAGCTTGAGCATTTTATATAATTATTTTGATGCACATAATATACTTTCTGGTTTAATTTTTATACGCTTTAGTAAAATCGTTCTTTCCGCGTAGATTCCGAAAGTAACATACAGATTCAAGATTGACTACATTTGCGTATTACCGCGTATTTATGCAATATTTTCGCAACCGCGCATGCAGAAATTGTTGTGCGGACGTTACTTTTTAAAGCGGAAGCGCGATTAAAATGGCATACCCGGCGGTCAGTAATTTTCAAATATCGGAAAAATCTAAATCACCTGTGATTTATTTCGCGGATATCTATATAGGTACACCGCGAGTAAAAAATTTTGTCATTAATAGCTCACGTGATGGACGTTATGACATATTTGTTACATACATTCATCGAGAAATATAAATTTATCGGGAATATTTATTCGAATTCTGAAAATATCTAGTAATATCCTTTTTATATTGTTTTTCTCTGAGATTTCAAGCCTTCGTTTCAGATTGAGGCGTTAAAATAATTTTGACCTTCAATATGATGATTCGAGTGTAACTTTGTACTGCGTTTACGTGCTCGCCGCTACATAATATGTCTTCTGACGTATTTATTTGTTCGCAGACGGATGGAACCTGACCTTCGAGAGATACGTAAGCTGTGAACGATGTCGCTCGATCAAATGTCAGATGATCGCAGCTTTATCAAAATAATTTACGATTTGTCAACGTTCAATTGAGACAACAAAAATCACCGTATAAAAAATCTACAGTAAGTATCAATTAGTTAAAATATAGCAATCGCATTCAATTCGAATAACTATAATTTAAACAAATTATTGCTGGATAGTTCATAAATTATGTTTTAATTGAAAAATATTTGCATATAAACAAGAAACAGGTGTTGAAGGAAAAAATTGATCAAGAAAATTGTTGCTCTTCGAATCAGCTCTACTTAGGTATCCTTGCTATTTGATCGCGTGTTGAAGCCAGCTTTACCTCACTATCATTATATGCCACAATCGCCTGTTATGAAATAGTTATACGCATTAACATTAGGCGCATACTAATATATTTATGCTAATAACATATAGTTTCTCAAAATCGAATGAAACTAGAAGATCTAATTAATATTAAAATAGGTAAATAAAAAAATCATTTGTTATGCAAATTTACTATTTCTACATTAAAAATTTATAAAATTTATTTCTTTTATAAAATACTTAATCTGTTTAGCACTCTGCACTGTTTAGCACGTAATTGCATGGAATATTCGAATGACTTAATATTAAAAGAAAATTGAAGAACAACACGATTGAAGTGTATTATAAAGCAATAAAAGTAGCAATCATAACAACAGGAAAGTCTCGCGTGCTGTGCTCGAACTAGGCAAAATGCGAAAGAAATGATGACGCGATGGAAGGAGATATGTGTACAACAACACGTTTGGACGTCGCTTCACTCGTTGCCTGAAACTCGAAAGCGACCTGAAATTATTATCCAACTTTGTGCGAGCAACAAGTGTCGTTAAATCAACTCCATGTCGTCCATCTCGTATATCGTGCGGTTGTATATCGCCGCGCGTTACGCACGCACGGGATATTTAAAGAAACGTTATCTAAAGTTGTTCCGTAAGTATTGTTGTTGGCGGCTTCGCGCTGGTGATATTCGGTTCTGCTTGGTTAAAATAAGCAGCGCGTTTCTCCTAATTTCTAGTAATAAAAGCCTATAAGATAGCCTATATTTGCAAATATAAGATGCAAATAAGATGTATATTTAATAATAACTTTTAATATTACAATATCAAAGATCCTTATTTATCGCAGATGTAACTACTTCAGATATTTTTTTTATATATGGAATGGTATTTTTTTATATTAATCTCGACATTATAGTATTGTTCTTGTGCATTACAGTGTTTATTATAGAATTTAATCATAAACTTGATTGGAATGATGTTAAAATTTTGAACTTTAAATCGAGATATCATAAAAGATTAATTTTAGAAATGTTATACATTAAAAAACAAACAAATAGTCTTAATTTAAGAAAAGATACGGAGCTGTTGGATAAACCTACTTTAATATTATTGATAAATTAAGAAAAGTCACATAAACATACATTTTCGTCTGTTCGTTATGTTTAATTATATGTTTACATTAAATTCTTCGCGTATAAAACGGTCATTTCGTTCTCACATCTCGAAGCGCTAACATAACAGATATTTACGAAAAAATCGGATACTTAGACATGTATACCATGTAAGTACATTTTTTTTTAAACTTTAAGTCTTTGAAAATTAATAGCTGTTATTAACTTTTCTCTCATAATAACATAGTTTAATATTTAATATCCATATGCAATTGATATCTTGGATCTGCATAGGATCTGCGATCTATTTCGTATTTTAACTTTTTTACTCGATTCAGCCCATGTTTATACATAACAACGAAATCATGGACTCGCACATATATATACATTCAGATCGTTATAATAAACATAAAAAGAAAATTACTATTTGTAAAATTGTGATGTCGCCTCGCGTGATTTGTATTTACTATCATTTAATGTTATTTAAATTTTATGTTTATATGGGTTATATCTTTATGATGGCTGAGAATAGTTAAGTGAACCGAAACGTTCCATCTTTTATATTAAAAATTACTATTAAATATACATCTTATTTTCTCGTAGGCCTTTCTTATCTTTTTATTATTGGAATATATATATATATACGAGAATTCTATTCCTTGTGTTTTAGTTTCTGGTATACGTGTGGAAGCAAATTATGCGCTAGGTAGCAGGCCTTATATTCCAAACAATCAATGTCACGTAATATAATCGCGCGAGAAGAAAACAATTTTCCGTCTCATCGCTCATCATCAAGCGTAACCTCTCAAGAGTTAAACATCGCGGAAGATCGTGGATCGGGAAGAGGTAAAAAAAAACGAAGAAAGCGGATGAGGCGATAGGTATTAAATAATGACGAGCTCTCGCACTTCACGCGTATTCCGTTCACGTACACCGTTCACGGTATACCACGCCGCCACCGCCGCCACCGCCGCCGCCGCCGTCGACACGCAGCATGCGTGTCCTCGTGGGGCGTGAAACACTTGAAAATCCCGGTTATGTAAAACATAGGAAAACGGCTCTCCGCATGCAGGATCGTCGTGTCGCGTCGCGCCACGTCGGAACGTTAGGTGGAACGCGTAATTGAAAGCACTTTAGAGACCCTAGCGGCACGCACAACGAGCTACTCACATTTGCATTCAGTGGCGGAGGGAATGCCTTTTAACCGAAATGACTGCGTGTGTATGACAAACGCCGGGGTTTATGTGCCGGAACGATGGGAATATTTATTGGCGCGAATTAATGTCTCCACTCGGCCATATACCGCGTTCGGCGCGCACGTTTATGCATATACGATATATTATATACATATTTATCGGGATGATTTCGCGAATGCGCGCTATGTGACCCATCGAGAGAATAAAAAGCCTACTTGCAGCAAAAAATCATTTGTGCAAATCATAGGACATGTCTATTTATGTGGATTCATCGTACCGATGAATATTTATATGCAATTTAATATTGACTTGTTTTAAGCAAGAGAATTCGTTTCGCAGTTGAGTGATTGAAAATTCAACACAAAAATCATTGCATCGCTTTTCTAAAAAATTATCAACGATGATTGTGAATTAAAATTTTAATGGTTATTTTGCATATATATATATTGCTACGTTGATAAAAAAAATGATAAGAGTAAAACCTTAACCCCAAAAATTAATTTTTTAAAAAGTATCTCAACTTTGATAAGGGATA
>Ga0157364_1002718_pt1 | contig 16735 bp, 8 predicted proteins | sample AttsexASBM2_FD_111476 | JGI IMG/M metagenome (GOLD analysis project Ga0157364, IMG submission 111476) | Fungus gardens microbial communities from leaf cutter ant in Ribeirão Preto, State of São Paulo, Brazil - Atta sexdens ASBM2 | ecosystem: Host-associated > Fungi > Mycelium > Unclassified ... | reverse complement strand
TCTCTCTCTCTCTCTCTCTCATGTAGTACGCGAGCGTCCTAAATGTACTTTTGGGTAATAATAACAAAGCTGCTTACGCAGCAGTTATGAAAAATGAAAATCCTCATTGTAGTCTTGCTGAGGTATCTCGATATGCACTTATTCGTGCAGCGACCCTCCTCTTATATGCAAAGCCGAGAGTTCCAAAAATGCAATAAAAATTTCTTCTGTTATTCTCAGTATCATCTCCGTTCTTAATTCCATTCTTTATAATAACGGATTTTCTGACGATTGTGAAGTTGATATTTTTTTAAAGAATTTCTACTACACTTTACAAAATTTTATAATTTTCGAAATAAAAAATATCCATGATTTTAAACATCGGATAAAAAATCCAAAAAGCTAATTTTTATTCCGAGTTAATAGTAACAGTAAATTTCTCGTTAAGTAATAAAAAGGCGAAAGAAAATGATTGAAGATTCCATTTATTCTGCATATTATATCCTCCACTAAATTTTAAGTGCTTTTGCCATCGTTCGTGGCGATCGCCACGCCGTTATCCAAAACTTTCAAGTTGATATCGCAGTTAACACGTGGCCAGGCGTCATGTTAAGCACCACTTCGCGTGCATACGTAATGCAAGCAACCAGGGATCCCGTGCAGCATTCTCTACGTATGTATGTATGTATGTGCATATGTATGTGTATTCATCCGTATACACGGACACACACGCCCGACGCCAAGGTTCACCGTCCTTGAGGTGGCACTTCGGTATGCGAGAGACGATCTAATTTAATAGCCGCCAGAAATTCCAGCTAGGTCAGAAATTGCCCCTTAGCCCGAGGATACAACCCCAAAGGTTCTCGCACGTTTCCTCAGCAGATATCTATCTTCGATGCAATCCCGAACGTTCATGGGTCGCCGGAAGTTTCGGACAAGACTGTGCTGCAGCTGCAACTGCAACCGCGACTCTCGTCTATGTAACGAACCAAAGTTCTCGTCTTGAACGACTCCTTTCCATCGTACTTTCCCAGAAACTTGCGGAGAACCTTACATACCTAGCAGAGGGGCTAGGAAAATGGCAGGATGAGGGGGAGGGGCAGGCAAAGTTAGTCCTAGGGTTACGATCGCGCGAACTTTCTAAAATTCCTACTATCGTGGATCTTCTCTCGTGCTACAGGTTTCTTCCGCAATTACTATATGTCGTGTAGAAGGAGAAGGAGAACACAAGAATCGTGCTCGAGGATCTTAAAAGAGCTTGGTCACGCTACTATATTAACCTTAGAAGAAAATTCAGTAGCATGGTGCATCTTTACATACAGTCCAGTCTCGCTTCTTGTTTCTACGAGAATAAACACTTGGTATCATCTTCAAGTACATCGCTTACGGCCTCATTTCATTTTTCGTATTTCTTCCCGTTTTCTGCCACTTCTTCATCCGATTCAATTTGCAAAACTCCGTCTCGAATAGCAACGGCGCCTTCCAGCAAACTGCGCGTCGACAAACGAAAAGAGCAATGGATGTGGAACCTGATTCTCTCGCGAGCTGATTTCGGAGAAATTCACGTGAGATATACAGGATTAACCGTATATTCGCTCTCTCTCTCTCTCTCTCTCTCTCTCTCTCTCTCTCTCTCTCTACGATTTGTCCGAGATTTACTAAGCATAAAACTTTCTGTGATAAATATAATAATATTATGTAATTTTTTTTTAATACAAATAAATGTCATTTTAAGAGAATTTTAATTTGAAAATTATTCGATCTTATTTTATTTATGGTTAGCAGAAATTAATATTTATCAAATACGCGAAATAATATGCGGTTGAGAAATTGTCAGTTTCAACGGATCTGCTCTGTACATACTAGTCCGTTGGCTGCAAGTCAGACGCGTAAAATGTCAAGAGAATAATAAGCCAACATCAGAATTAGTATCGAGTATAAGCATGATATTGTCAGCTCTCAGTTAAGTGCATTAACCGCAATTCAAATGCAAAGAGCCGCCCGGATCGTGGAAGGAACGCAACGAACGGGTGTAACGATCCAACCTTTATGCGAGCAAAACCGAGAGCTCATGCGAAATGCATTAATGCAGCCGTCCACGCTTTTGTGCCTGGTGTTTGCATCGTTATAAATTGTTTGTAATACGAGGATTTAGTAGATTTGGAGACAAACACTTAAAATGCAAGCGTTCTTATCGTCTAGGAATAAAAACAGATAAAATGAAGAAACGAATGAGACTTGAAAATATGTTTTTCGCCCGTAAAGAAATCTTAATAAAAATATTTCTCTCATACAGATATCTATGACTTTCCTGAATCTTGTGGTGGCGTAGAACGCAGTAATATTTGGATTTCATCTCTATAATATTGCGAATCGTACTTCATGTTTCTCATTCCACCTGCTTTCTTCATTTATTTTTTATTCGGCATCCATACTTTCGACTCCTGAACGAGGGAAGGATTTTATCTATCTCGGAAAAATGTACATGTGTACCTAGCAGCGATGATAGTAGTCTCAACTTGTTCCTGTAATAGGAAACGGAAAAGCTCTGGAAAATCAGGAAAAGAAACGGAAAGATATAGAATACGATCGCTATAACTTTGCGGAAAGAAAACTAGGATGATCGATATAGTTCTGCTGAATATTAATTTCGCCGAAATATGTACTGTGTATTTATATACATATTTACATATTTTTAAAATGTATCATAATATTGTAGAATTGATATGCAATTCCCCGTATAGAAATTTATCCAGGAATTCCATACTTTAATACTGACCCTATATGGGCATTACTGAGGCATCTAAAGTAAAGGTTGATCAAACTCACGCCTATTTAGGGTATAGTTAGGATAGTTTAACTTAAGTTTCCTAGTCATGGCCTTTGCAGGGCCTAATTTGGATTTCACTTTTTTCCCAAGATAGTTATACTTAAATTTACCTAGTTGCAGCCCATATAAGATTCAATTAGATCTCAAATTTTCTCTGATAATAGTTTAATTTATAGGATATCCTATATATGCTTTAAATGGGCTTGAGTTTGACAAATTTTTATTTTGAATGCCTCAGTAATGCTCATATAGGGCTAATATTGTAAGAAATTTAGAGAAAATAGGAGACAATATTAGAGAAGCTATCAGTGTCAAAGCTGTGTAACTCAGTGGCAGGACGGAAGTCTACCAATATGTAGGAGATCAATATGTAGGAGGTCTCAGTTCGAATCCCGGAACGCTCTGATATTTTTCTCGCTTATTTCTTATGATATTAAATATGAAATGCCAGAATAAATTTCCTGACGGATATATGAGTCCTACTTACAGTTATATAAAATACGCCCTGATTAAAATTTTTATACTCTTGGCTCAATTTTGGACTGTCACGTTTTTTTATGTAGGCCCCACATTGGCCCTCAAACGTAATTTGAAAATCAAAAAAATTGGATCAAAGTAGGTCTCAAATAATATAAGGAAAATTAACTTGGCTCCGATTACAGCCTAGAAAGAATTTCCACACTGGTCATTTCATTTTTTATTTAAAGTTTTGCTATATGAAATAAAATAATATGTAGAAATAATGCAGACAATATAAGATTAATTTGATAGCAAATTATTTACATTTAGAGTAGTCATAATATTAAGTAAGAGAAGAGAGAGAGAGAGAGAGAGAGAGAGAGAGAGAGAGAGAGAGAAGAATATGTGTGTATGTGGCACGATTTTGCATCATAATGTACACGGAATATTCATAACCAAGTTAGATAAAACTTACTTCGGAGCAGCAACATAGTATCACTTGCATTTGGAAGACACATTTTAGTTTCTCAGCCGTGCATCAGTTTGCATACTTCATTAATACTTACGAAGATTTTCCTGTCTTAATTTTTATGCGTACTTATACGATCAAAAATTTATCATTAAGCTGCTTAAAGACCGACGGGCTTAAGTTTATATTCTATAGTGAGACATTTACACTGTCCGAACTGTTGCCTGCAGTTTTTCTTCGCAATTCCACTACTTTATTGCGGACGACGAACGTCCGCGGTACGCAGTAACTGCGTATATAGGATCCCTGCATAAGATTGTCTGGGATCCGGAAAGGATCAAAAGGTGTGGAACAATAAGAGCCCTACATTTTTTATGTCGTACGCCGTAACTAATACTAAGTTTTACAACCAGCAGAAACGTGCGGATATTGCTATACGCGTACGTAAATATCACGTCGGAGTGACGTCGTAAAAAGCCCACCCAATGTTTATCGAGAAATATTTCACGATGCGGTGCAATATTTGATTTTTATCAGACAGTCAATGTCATTCTTTTAAAAAAATCGAAAAATCGACGGAAAATCGAGACGCCAAAGATAATCGCAATAATGTCGTTGAAAAAAATTAATATCTAAATTATAAAAATTTTAAAAAATCGAGAATTATTAAAGAATAATAAAAATATATCAGAAAATGTTTTCAGTATAAAAAGAAATTAAAAAGAAATCTATATTTTAAATTTATTTCGATAATGTAAAGAAAATTACAATAAACAATGAAACAAAAATATAATTATCTTAATCACTGTAAATAATAAGCTTATAGCAAATAATAATTAAATGAAAAATTAATTAAATAATAAGGCATTAAAGTTGCTTTCAATTATGACATTTACACTCTATATTCTTAATCTTCTTATAATAATTAATTTAAAATTTAAGTTCATAGACATAAAAAAAAAGATTATCTATTAGACAGTAAGGTTGAAAAAGGTCAAGGAATCTATTCTGTCTATATGAATTCGAAATAGCAAGAGATCTTATCCAAAAATAATTTTTTGCAAATGAACGATGTCAATGCGCATACTCATGTAATAAAAAATCACGGCACGAAGAGAAATCTGTTGCAGCCCTGCGAAATTTCACGAAGGAAAAACAGTTCTCCAGAAAATTCATAAAATTTATCCGACTTGTGTTTCATTAATATCAATCGTTCACCTTCGTTATACTTTCTCGTTGCATTTGCAAAAATATCTATAATGAAAAACTCTGATGATTACGTTTGCGAGATTTGTCATCCGTCAAATTTGCAATGGATTCGTGCCAACCGTTTGCATTTGGTCCAATCTATTATTGAGAAATTCGACTCTCACAAATTTTTTATCTCCTTTTTACTTTTTCACTCAAGAAGCTCTTAAAAATGATTGGCCGCCCGTTCTACTTTACTCGTTTTCCTAACTGCTAGAAGCAGCGTTCATCATCAATATTTCACTTAAGTTTCCAAAATCAACTTGATCTATTAACTCGACCAGTATTCTAATGAAGTATCTTGATCTTATTGAATATAACATAAAAGTATGAAAATCACATGGATGAAAACTTTGCATTACCAACTACGCACAATTTCTTTAAACAACTTAATAATTGGTCTTATCTTAAAGTATAAAAAGTATAAAGTATATATTTTAAAGACGTATGAATTATAAATTATAAAAATGTACGCCAACTGAAGAATATAAATTGCCAACAAAAATTTTTTCCACGTTATAAATAATATATCTTAAATTAATGTCACTTATAATCATGTTTTAATTAATTAATATTTTGTAATTAATTATGCATAATTTATACCTTCTTTGAACGTTTTACTGGAAAGGATTAATGGCGAAGAAAGTCGAATATGAAGACTAAGTTAGAGAAAGATAATGGAATTATCGATAAATACAGTTGTGAAGTCGCAATTATACCATTCCCGAAAATCTAACACAGAATGACAAGAATTTCCCATTAGTCGCTTCGGTTCGCAGAATAGAGAATAGCAAACTGTCGGATGTCAGAAATGATTTTCGTTTGGAATCGGTCGCAATTTCGCGAATACATGACACAAAGTTTACCGTCGTCGGTTCACTGACGCTTCCAACTCAATATCGCGTTCCCCTCGCTCTATTAATTCCACGGAAGCCGCCTGACAAAGAAGCGACGTGTTTGCTAGAAATTTATTACTGCGAAACGCACAAGTATGCAACATTTCGTATCTTCCTGTTACACGTGTCTTACGCCATTAGATTATTATCTCGTCCGAAACGATTAATTGAGATTATGAGATTGTTCTTGCTCGCACGCGGCTTATCGCGTTGCCGAGTATAAAGGGATATCGCGAGGCCAATTGTTTACGCGCTCCAATACGTGCATCATAGCCGCCCAAGCCACCATTATCCCAGCAATTTTCTTTACGATCTCTATCCCACTTTATCTCTCTCTATCTATCTATCTATCTATCTCTTCCCCTCCCATTAAACGAGGTACTAGACTTTAAACCATTAATCAGTATCGAGACTTGTCCGCTCTCTTGCCTCTGGGGATTGCGAGATAATAGCCAGCAGTTCCATATACGTAAAAGAAATCCGCTTAATTTGTGCTGATGCAAGGTACCGTATCATTAAATTTAAAATACATTTTTATCGACATTCCGAGCCTCTCTACTGAACTGTGCCACGATAAAGCCTATGAATTTATTCAAACGATGCATTTACATGTTACATCTAGCAAAAATCGATTTCCTGGTCGCAAATTCCGGTCGCGCATATTTTTCTTTTTTCCCTTCCTCGCGCGAGTTTTTGACGTTTAATCGTTTCCATAGCTTCCGCGTAATATCGTAACGCAGATTCGCCGGATGTGTTTTACGGATTAACGCATAGCAGAAAAACCGAGATAATGCTCACAAATTCTCGCGCGAATTTTATGCATAACACTCGACGTTTAAATCTACTCTGGATAGGAATAAATGGGTCAACGGATTTTTTTTCCGTGAAACATATGCTCATCGCCACCCACGAGATGTCATCGGAAACTTTTAAACGCCATGAGGAATCTGGTGCGACGTATTTCATCAGATCTCATTTTTACTTTAAAAATATAGTTTACCATTGGAGATTACTCGATCATTAAGTGATTTTATTAAGCACGTCAATTAAAGTATCAAACCATTTATCTCGCGTCTGATTTTACCAGCCATTACGCTCGGCGCCGATTAGATTCCGCGATATTTTTACTCTTACATTTCGAGTACGGACAGTAATGCATTAAGCAGCACTTCTCTCGGCTAATTCAGAAAAAGAGAGACTCCAGACGAGTCGGTAAAAACGGAAGAAGGTGAAATGGGTGGAAGCAGAAACCAGAGAGAAGAAATGGGGAAACGGAAATAGGGGAGAATACGTACAAGGAAGAGAATATCGAGAGATTGCTATTGGCAAGAAAGGATGTAAGGGAGAACAGAATATAAGGAAAAATCGGATAAAGACGAAGAAGAGCAGGAAGCGCTGCATGAAGAACGAATGAGTCCGAACTCTCCAAGTAGTAACGGTCGATGCTCGGGCAGCCAAGCGTGATATTCCATTTCGCCGAACTACATAATTCCAAGTCCCGATTTCGTAGACGACGAGTCTTACAAGGAGCATCACCGATCGACATCGATTTGACCTAGTTCGTGAACTTTATCAATGACAGGTACCTTTTTTACCTCGATGAACTCGTTAGTACGAGGAGGGACGGATAAGTTGAAGTATAAAAATAAGATAAGAGAAACAAGGAGTAAAACGTTATCGATATACGAAGAAACGATAATTGCGGTACCGACCGACTGAGTTTGCGGATTATTTTCAGTGAACAAGCTAGGAGTATCGTTAGTAATTTGATTTTGAGTACAGAAAAAAGTTTTTCCTATTTCTTGATTTTCTTATTTTAGGTCATAAAAAAAGTAGCCGCTTATCGTTCATCAGAATCTACTTCAAGTACTTTCATTTTTTGTCGATGTCAAATCTAATTAATGTCTGGTACCATGCATCACTGAGAAAGATAGGGAAATATTCGTGATGAGATGATGTCGGGCATGCAGATTGTGACAATGGTGCTCCCCGCGATTCGAGCGGAGGGTGATTCGAAAGGACGAGAGCAGTCAGAGGGATGCAGATTAATATTGGCGCGCTTCTTGTTTTCGTCCATTCTGAAGCCCGCGATAAATCAAATAACGCAAGCGCGAATTCCTTCGGTGCTATCGAAATCCTTTCGATATAAACACACCGGGGACCGATAACACCAGATGAGGCGTTATCGCACGGCAAAAAAGAAATACGATTTGCACGCGGCCGGCGAGTCACGTGTGGATATTTCAAAGCGTAACTCCCGAGGATATTTGCAGATTCGAGGATTATCATTGCGTTCGATCCTACTACGCTTCGAGATTTTTAGCGACGCTAAAAGAGAGCAATAAAGCATCTCAAATATACAAATAAAATATGGAGAATACGGTATAAAATAAACTAAAACGTGCGTGGGATGGCAGCAAAATGTGAAATAAAAAATGAAATACAAAATCAAATATTACTATACCATAAAGGACGAAAAGAATTCGGTATGAAATATCAATATTGATAAAAGATTCATCAAAAAAAAGCATTCTATTAGAAGATAGATGTGACTTAAATGGTACAATTTGCGTCTTATATAATGTTGGCTGCGGTAAAACTATAGGGAGAAGATGTAAATTTCTATAAGATTGATGTCCGCGATTTTCTAGAACGTTGCTCAGCCATTTTGTGCAGGTGACTAGTCGACTCTAATATTCTTCATAGATAGTGCTCCGAGTGCTATAATACTTTCGCATCTACATGATGTAGGAATCAATGTGTTAGGAATTTGTCTAATATTCAAAAGAATTTGCACATCCCATGAATTTGTGAATTTTACAACAACATTTTAAAAAATCAAATGCAAAGATGGCAAACTAAAACCGAATAATATATGGTAAATATTTTCATCATTTTTAAAACTGATATTATATAAGGAAAATCGATATATTAATTTTATTTAAAAATTATGTTATAATAAATTTATGTAACATTTTATTTATAAAATAGTCAAAACTGTTAACTTATTTCAGTTCATATACGATTTTTTATCGAAAACACGGTTGCGCTGCTAAAAATTTACGATCGCATGTTTCCATTAAAAATCATGGTAGAGACGTGAGCGACGAATTTTCCATTTACTCTCACCCTCTGGTAATTTCTCTGTCTGGTCGTTGGCCGCTTGTCACCCCTTCGGTACGAAAATATTTTCCAGGCATTATTTACAATATGTCATATTTACGTCGTCTGCAGTTTCGGTTGTGCGCCTCGAGCTTTTTTTTTAAACTCCTGTATATCAAAATTCTCACATTTTTCATAACGCGCGATTAAACATATATGACTCGAAAGTAGACAGAAAATTCGATAGGACTTTTGTTTGTGTTTTATTATTATATTATTAGATCGCACTTTCTCGAGGAAATCTGATATCTTTAAGTGAACTATAATTATGCGACATCGATTTAACTCTAGACAGCAATCAGACATTAATTCAATCACTGACTAACAGTAATCGCCTTCGCGAGTAGAAAATCGATCGTACAATTACCTTGCCTTTCTCACTCATGAAACTAACTAGTGCACATATCTCGCAGAGCTAATGCTGCGATACGCAATTCGTCGCCGCTGCGGTTCTTGGTGTATCTGCTTGCCTATCTGAAGCAGAAGCCTTGGATTTTGGACAGAATACGAACGGCAGGGATCGTCGAGAGAGCGCAATTGATCGTCGCCAACCGCAACACGACCACTATCACCGCGATCATCGCCATCATCTCTGAATTCCAGCACGTTAATGGGTATTGCGATTGGTGCGGAAGATTCGATCTCTGATTCTGCCTGGATCCCCGTTCAAGCCGAGGCTTGTTTCATGATGATAATAATACCGAATATGGCCTAATATCCATTACTATCTCGTCTCTTCGTTGTTGCTAATGACGAACGTTCGCGAGCAATATTAAACGTTATATGTGTTGCGACTACAAGAATGATAACATAATAAAAGAAATCTCAACAGAACTGTAGAATTCAGAGCGTTGGTCAAAACTGAGAACCATTCGATCGATGTCGATAAGCGTGAAAGTATAGAAAAGGAAAGCAAAGTCAACAATGACTACGTTTACACGGCAAAAGGAAACTTGCCAATCACAGTCATTCTATTCTTCAGAGAAATAACTATGATTGGCCATAACATCGATGTTATGACTTCGAGGTAAATCGAGCCGTGTAGACGTAGTAAATCAGATCGAACGTATCTATAATCATTACATCGAGCATCTTCTATCTTTGAACGAATACCGATTCACACTTATCCTCAGTGTTCTGCTTTCCCATTAATCTGACTTTGGAGATGATCGATGAATATTTGTGTTCAAAAATATAGATATGAGTTAATCGGTTGATTTTCCGATTTTTGTCTTTTTTAACGAACCTCCGGCTCTTCAGTTAACAAAAAAAAATGTCCGACTAACTACTAAAATTTCTTTTTTTATTTCGATTTTTTTTCTTAAAAAGAAGGAGAGTCGATTTTATGATTTTTTTCTTATCTTTTTTTTTAGAGAACGCGCTACATGACAGTAAAAATTTTGATGGTGGCAATTGATCTCCCGTGGGATAGTAGGATTTTCGGCAGAAAAGTCGTTGATCTCCAGTGAAACATTAGTCGAAAGGTGGCAACTATGGTATGAGTGTGTGATCACGTACAGAAACACGCTATTACTTGTGTCCACCATGTTCTCGAGGAAGCTATTTCCTCTCTCTTTCACTCTTTCTCCGTCCTATGGGGTCTCGGTGGCAATTTACCAATCAGCTTTATTAAATTTCGGTGCCGCCAATATGGCGGACTACGGGGTAACTCGATTGCTCCATCGTGCTGCAGCCACTTTCAGCTAGCTTGCAGCCGGTCCTAATCCTTAACAGGATGGGACAAGATCGTGCAAGGGTCGGGGGAAACTCATTATAGCACGATCGAGTCTCCCAAGAATAACGTCGCAGCTAATTACTATAAGCGGCTGTAATGCGATCTAAAAATGCCGCCACGTTCCCGTTGGAAGAAAAGATTCCTACATATTACTATTACATCAAACATCTAAAAATAATTAATATATTTGACAAGAACAATTTTAACAATCAGAACAAAATTCATGTAGACTTTAAACTAATTATGAATATTGCGTTTCAATCATATGCGTTTCAGTTGCTTTGATATTTAAGAAACTTATACTAAAGAAATTTAAGTTTTTCAGTTGCTAAAGAAATTTATGTTTTTATAGAAACCTTTGCCATTTTAACAGTTAATCAAACAAATCGATAAACTCGTAAAAATATCTAAAAATAGTTTCGAACGAGTCAAATTTAAAATCTACGCACGAATAACAGTAAAAACGACAACAAAATCTCCGCGTTAATCGAATGTGCAAACAGAAGCGAGGCGGCTCCGCCAAAGCGAAACTAACTATCGCGCGGCAAGAATGGGGATGATCCGCGGTATTACGCGCGTTGCAGTCTGCAATTTCGACACGTGCGCACACGCCCGCGCGTGATCGGAGCGAGAGGGAGACGGTCGGACCGACGGAGAGAAAAAAAAAAGAAAAAAAAAGATAGGTATTAAAAGGAACGCTCATGGGTGAAACAAGTAAAAACCGCAAAAGCGCAGTCCACGAGAGTGGCCTACGGCGAATGTAGTGACGAGCGGGATCAATATACACGCGCGGATCTAACCAGCCACCCGGACCGGTTGTCTGGACCGCCGCCGCTCTCAGCCCATCGGGAAATCATCCCCTAGGCCTCGAACTCCAGTCAGTCACCCCATTCACCCTCTCTTCACCGCCGGCTCGCCTCGACCCGACTCACCTTGTCCACCATGGTGATCTCTCCTCCTCCTTCGATCACGTAAATTGCTCCTCCGGTCAGACCCACCCCTCGGCGATTGATACGCAGAGCTTAAATTATAGGCGCCCCTGATCCCCAACACGCCTTAGGCAAGCAGGGGCATGGATTTGCGGTGAATTCCAGGCAAGCATGTGAACGCCGGACCGAATCGAGTTGAGTCGTACCGGGACGAGGTGAGACGAAATCACTGTCAAAAATTCGTTTCTCGCAAACGAGATCATTCGTCCGTTATTTATTGTGAGAGAGCTAAGCCAAGAGTAAATGTTACACGACACGATAGGATCGTTAATTACCGTATAACGAATTGTCGAGCACGAAGGATATTTTTCAACCTCAATGTTAGAGGTGAAATTATTACAATCCAACTGGGAAATATATTATCCAAACTTGTGTGTTCAGTTTTTTTAAATAATTTTAGAAGTACAAATTACTGGATAAGCTTTTAGAAATATGATTTATACACAGAGTATAAACAAATGAGTGATAACAAGGATGATGAGATTCACGAAATGATATTTAAACTTTTCACGTTTTACAAATAATTATAAATTCATCATGGATTATATCGAATTCAAAAAATTATAAGACATTATTCCACGCTGGAAATATATATGCTCTCCAAAGATATTAAATTTGCACGTCGTTGGTAAGTAAAGCTCTTTCCCGACAGAGAAACTTGTACCCTAGAACAATTATTCAAATGAAACTCGCAGATTATCTATATATGAGTATTTGGAGAAAGAATAATTTTACTCAAGTATGTAAAACTTTAGGTAGATACAGATTTGAAAATAATGTTGTTGGACTATTAAATAATATAAAACTATTAAAAAATAATAATTAATAAGAAATTCAAGCACGATAAGCAATGCTGCGGAAAGTTTTGCCATTCTGGCAATCAGTTGGACGTCCGACATAATTATTTTAGTAGACCAGCGAAATTATTTTTAGACTTATATCTAGCCGAATTATTAGATATTTTAATAAAATTAATAAATTTTTTTATCCACGTATTACTTAATGATACAACAAGAATTTTCCCTTCCTGAAATAATTTGTGTGCGGGACTAAAAAAGATTATTTTAAAAACAGTAAATATTTCATGCAAACCTTTCAATTTTCAAATTAGCTTTTCCAAAAACATCAGCACGGTACACTGATTTCAACAAACGACCAAATTATTTTCATAAATTGGAATCGGTACAGTCGTGTATCAATTTTTGCTTTAAACGCTCCGCTCGAGCCGCTTTTTAATCAATACAGATATCGCCAATTTTAAATACGAATCACCGCAAATATCGCCAGTCAAATGTCGCACACATTTAATTCACGTAATAAATTACTCTTTACGATTGAGTACGACCGAAGCGTTATACTCGTCGATTATTATGATGACATATAATATGTAACATACTATTAATATTAATGAATTAATTTAAATAGAAGTATAATTTAATGGGCATGTGTAATTCCTATTAAATCAGAAATGAAAATTGAAATTATTAAAAATATTGAAAGAGAGAGAAGAGAGAGAGAGAGAGAGAAAGAGAAATATGTTATTATGAAATAATATTTTTCCGTCCTGTATATTTTATAAAACTTTGTTTCAATATGTGTAGTGAAACATATAGCATCAAAATCTCAGGTTTTGCACAGCATTAGTTCCAATTCAATTTACTTATACGTTGTTATCGCGTTGCAATAATATTATTTGTTCGAATTTGTTACTTTAATTAAAAATCTAATTTTAGATATTAATTACGATTGCGGTGTACGAAATAAAAGAATATAATACGATGAGCGATATTGGCATCGAGGATGCCCAGAAATCAGGAATTTCTTTTTCTTTTTTTTTCTTATATCTTCCGTGTTTCACCGATAACGATACCTTCGAGCATCGACATTTCGCGTTGGTCGTTTTACATCTACGTGTGTTACGAGAACGATTCTCCCATCGGGTGAGAGTCCAGTTCGACATCCGTGGGAATCGGATGGCTGCATCTCGGCTCTCGTGTCGCGAGAGCCCTGAGGACAGCGACAGAATCGTGTAGATTACGAAACACGTTCTGTCCACTTCAGCCATTGTCTTCGATCGCGCGCTGCAGGCAACTTCGCCACTTGCGAATTCGATAAAATGTAAGTACGTTATAATTCTTGAACGCGCTCGTGTGACGCCGTCCAATATCTTCGGTCGTTTGATATGCAACCGTGATATATCCGATCAAAATAAAATAATAAATATTCTTCTTACGAAGGGACTTCACCATATCGTTAAATAAATAATTATATAATATATATGTATATATATATATATATTATTCGATGAAAAAAGAAATTACAATGCAGATATATTGAGTATATCAATGTGTCATGTAGCTAACTAAGATTGTCAACCCTAGTAACTAATGCACAGGCTATCTATCACTGCTAGTCGCAATATTAAACTATCCCAAACTGCAATGTGAAGCAGTATTTCACATGAGTGCTCACAATATATATCACGAGATACCTAGATTCACAACTCCCATCGCAACGTCATTGAAATGTCACTTCTCGTGCCACCTGTGAGAACAGCAGTTCGCGGATACGCGAAACGAGGTTGACGGCGAATAACCCTAGATTCCAACGGAGCAAGCTCGTCGTGAAAATCCTCTTGTCGTCTCTTACGACGATGACTGACGACATGGTACGTGGTCTTTCTTTACACGCTTCCACATGCCGGAACGCGTTGATGACGTCGTCGTTGTCGTCGTCGTTGTCCCAATGTTGCTTCGAGAAAGATAGTATGAGCTCTTTTGTTATACTTATCAAGCGCTTCTCTGCTTTCTCTTCAGCAAAGGAGAATCAAACGTCATCTTTCACATTGTAACGTGTTAGACTATTAAAGATTCAACAAGATTCAACAAGAAAAAGACAAAATCTTTTTAATATATATATATATATATGGAAATGTGTCCACTGAACCTTGATTCATATATCTTCGGCATAACTTTAAAATGTATTATCTACAGTCTAGTACTCGAGACTTAAGTTTCAAACCCAGTATTTTTCAGAACGATAAGAACTGTTGAAAATGTCTCGTTACAAGACTTTTTCAAAATAGTCATGCGCTGAATATTTTTAAAAATATGAAAAATATCTTTCCGTATACCAAATACAATCATATCGATCCTTTCTCTTTAATCCTTTATTAATATATAGGATAATATACAAATACTAGCAATTTTACTGTATATTTTACTGTACATTAACATATATACCGCAATTCCACGTTGGATGATATTTATTTCTGTACCGTAATTACTAAGGCTAATAATATATATCTTTCTGTCAGGGACTTCAAAATATTTGATTAAATTTTATAATCGCTTTGTGCGATTGCAATTTATGACAATACTAATTAATTTCTGTTATTTTGTCACTCGTTGAGTTCGTTCACATAATAAATTAATAATATTAATCAAGTCCATATTTTCATTTCATTTTCTACAATAATAACCTGTGACATATCAAAAGCGTTGTATCTATACATTTGCAAATTATTAATTTTTTTCGCACTAAATTCTAAAAAAATATTTGTATTTGACAATATATACGACATGCCACACGCTATCAGGTCCTTTTAGCGAGTTTTTGCATAACGTTATTCCTGCATCGATATTGGCAATCAATATTACGTCTCCACGCATCAATTCCGCATGCATGTTTGATGCATCAGAATTATATGGACATGGACAAGTAGTCTATCAGTAGGATAATAACGCTAGGAGGCCACGGTCAGATAATCACGTTTAACGATATCCAGATACATCATTAAGGACGATATTAATTTATGTCATATTGCTATATACTTAAACTTTGCGGAAACAGTTGATATTATATAATGGTTACAGTAATTATTATATCAACTGTACGATTTATAACGTCGGAATATAAATATATTTGTAATTGCGATATAAATATAATTGTAATTCTCATTTTTCGTGAAATATATTTTTCGCTAACTTTATCCACACAACAAAATAAACTATGTAATTTTATACGAACAGAGTATACCTATGAGCTAAGCTTTTATTTCGTAAAATATCTCAAACATGCAATATTCAGATTAAAGACAATGTACAATAGTTATGTATATTTAGAAGATCATGGCGGACATGTAATACTTGTTAGCGACATAAGTACTTTTTTAGTAATAACGTATACAAGTAATAGCATTTTCAGATCCTCATTTTTTTAGTAATAACGTATATATAATTCTGAGGAAGAGCAAGCTAATAATATTGAAAATGTTTTCAATTCCATATCACGTAGCAATTTACATAAACTCTTTCTTTTTTGATTCAGGAAATAAATCATTGCCTGTGCAATCTAAAAGTCAACATATCCACTGAATAGTTGGTAAGGCGGAAGACACGGAGAAAGACGGATGCCACGCGCTTTTACTTTTGAACCAATGTTAAGACGCTCTTTTTGCAATTGCGGTCGCAGTAACGTTCTCGACGTCGCGCTTGTGGAGAATACTGAAAGAGAATTTTAGTTTAGATCATGCCACGGAAATTCGAAGATTTCCCGAGCTTTCTCTCAACTTTTCTGAATTACGAGCAACCATCGAGATCCTTTAGACCTGCATACGTGTGTCAATTTTGACGTTCAACATAAATTAAAAACATATTATTTTTGATATTTTCTAAAGATTAAATTGCTAAATGAATTGATATAATTCCCCTACAGTAATACTGTTGCAAAGTAGTAATATCGCAGAGATTTTGCAGCAATATTGCAATTCTGTGCTGTACGAGTTATTAGGTAGATGCATAATAAACAAATAATAACTACTTTCTTATTTTAAAAAATATTTAATAGCGAAGAAATTACGAAAATGATGTATTGTTATAAATTGAAATTAATATTTGTAATACGCTGTTACGTTATATAAATAAGAAGCAAACAAAATTCGGTCTTTGACCGAACAATCTAATCAAT
>Ga0157364_1002717_pt1 | contig 16739 bp, 14 predicted proteins | sample AttsexASBM2_FD_111476 | JGI IMG/M metagenome (GOLD analysis project Ga0157364, IMG submission 111476) | Fungus gardens microbial communities from leaf cutter ant in Ribeirão Preto, State of São Paulo, Brazil - Atta sexdens ASBM2 | ecosystem: Host-associated > Fungi > Mycelium > Unclassified ... | reverse complement strand
ACCATCTTCAATTCTGACATTACATGCTGCTTATATTAGGAACAGACTAGCTACTAAACTAGTTATGCCAAAAGATTACAATATCAGACTAAGCTTGATATCTGGCTAACACTATATGTTGATTTCCATGGTATTTGAATGAATTAGGGTTTGATTGAGACTTTGATCCAAGTATCAACACTCGTGCCAGGTTATTGATTCAGGGCGCATTGCCTTGCCCGATCACTTGAACAAATACTTGTAACAATTTTTCAACAAAAGTGATTTGAATTTACCCGATGCGATTTACTTCGGCGCTCCCAAAATACAGTTTCACGGATTTACATTTGGTTTCAAATACTTCTTGACATGTACAGCATCCCCAACACTGACTATGCCATCTGCATCAGGAACCGCATTGCATCCTACACACGGCTTCATCTTCCTTTCTGGGTCTAGCCCAGTCCTAAATTTCATGATCACTTTGTAAGGTACCGCCGCATCCCTGACTCCAGTTTCAGGATCGACGTTAGGAAGCTGTTGGGCATTTAAGGTCTTGCATTAAATTGATGGCCTCAGCACCTTCACTTACCAGGCAACGAGCACATTTCGAAACTAGTGTAATGGTAGGCCCGTTCGGTGAGCCGATGGAAATTTCTTCCCACTTGTCTTCTGCAAACGGGCCTCCACCTTCGAATACTATGTTAGGTCGGAATCTGAAAAGATGAATGCGATTGTCAGTGCCATCCATTCTTTTGTGTCTGAGCGCATTGTCTTTCCATCGCTCGTACTGATTTCTGAAGAGATCAACTCACCGTTCGACTGTGAGTTTCTCATCCTCCCACCTTTCGTGAATATTTTGCGTGCCTACAAGTGGTCTGGTTTCTTTGTTGATTACTTCCATGCTCTCCTCGGATAAGAGTAACATTGGATACATGTCCTGGAAAAAAGCATCCGCTTTCAAATCGGGAAAATCATATGTCGCATCGACTGCACGGGGTAGAGGGCCTTTGTAAGTGAGATGTACGGGCTTTCCAATATACTTGGACAAAATTTCGGACGGTGATGGTGCACCTTTGACGGGCGATTGGCAGATATAACCGTCTAGGGGATCGTAGCCAGGCCAGATAATGATGTCCTTCAACCTAGGTATCAGAAGAAATTGTGTGAGAGCAGTGCCAACTTGACCAAAATCGACTCACATTGTCCATGTACTCAGGGTTTCCTCGCTGGGACGTAGTGGAACAGAGAAACTCTCACACCCCGAATCCTCAGGTAGGCTTACGACAAGCGATCCACCATCAGGAGAAGATGCATCGACTCGAATTTGTGGAAAAATTAAAACCAACTGGTGTGCCACTCAGATTATAGACGAAGATGTAGTTTCTGATCTTGACGGTCTACCTTAGGAACTTCACGTGCTGTTATGACACGCTTGGTTGCTGCGTCAATAACACAGAATCGTCTATCATCCTGTGATACGATACAGTCAGAATGCTGTGAGATCAGTCGACTGGGTCACAATACCTCTACACCTTTTGTCGTATAATTTACGGACTGCACAGAAGTCCCGCGGCAGCTCTATACAAAGTCGTAGAGGTGGTAAGTCATCATTCATGACAAGGCATTTTTCAAAAAACGGCGCTACTGCCGAGAAAGGGTCTGCCACGTGTTACAGATTAACTCGCCTTGATCGGATGGATCAGAATTTTCGACACTCTAGCATGAGGCGACATTTTTCTGGGTGTCAAAGGCCGCACGTCCTTCTGGTGGAAGACTTGGAATCAGATAAGTCGAAGGAAAGACGGTAAGAGTCAATGTGAAGGGAGGTAGTTATCATATGATGCACGAAGCTTTGTGATATCAAACAATCGCACACATAGGAACAGCTGGGTATTGTAACTGTTGGGACATGGTATTCTGCTTATTCATACTCATAATTATGATCAGCGCAGCTGACTATGTGATGGTGCACAGCACTCACAATGAGTCACTCAAATGTTATCTATTTATATATTCATATTAGTGCAGCCTACATGCTGCTTACACATCACTAATTGAACTGTAAATGACTAGAAGCTGAAATATGTTCATAGAGAGTTGTATATGTGATCTGGCCACATCTGGTCAACTCCATGGATGATGCCTCTTTCCTTATCTATGCTCCTAATCCTCATCCAGTATCAACTCCATTCATTCTATATTAATCACTTCTTGGACATCTTGCTTGTTGTGGCAACTACTAACCCAAATGGTTAAGAGATCACTAAGTAGTCTTAAGTTGTAAAGAGTCTTGTGGTAATCACAAGAAAACTCAACAAGGAGTCTCCAATATATTCTTATACTATATACTACTACATGCTAGTTTATGCCCTATAATATGTGTTATCTATAAGTTTGCCATACATATACCATAAGAATAACATGCTATAGATATATACTCTGACATCATTATTTTAGTCTCTTTTACTGTGTTCTAGACCTATGACATTACATGTGTTATATGATGTGACTACAGTCATGTGTCTCTTTATTAACTCAAAAGAAAATCAAATCAAGAAAAATAGATACAATAAAATAAAAATAAAAAAATAAGAGTTCAAACAAACCATGACATTGCTGGACTTTCTAACAACATCATAGAACTCTACTCTAATATCTCAAAACCACTCAGATCTAGAGTAATCACTTATAATATTACAATTGATATCTGATACTTCAAAGATGGTTGCTTTATGGACAACATGTGTTGGGGTTCATTCATTTCTATCTTATTTATCTGCTATACCTTATTGTTTTCTTGTATATGATTAGTCAGTGTCTTATATAATAGTAAAGACTTCCTCATTCTCTCCTCATTGTTTTCTTAAGGATATTATATGTATTCCTTATAGTTAATAGGTATATATAGCTGTAGATACTATTTTGTATCTTTATACTTTACCAATTGACTCAATTCCTCTTCTTACTCAAGCCTTTGCCTAAGTTATAAGCTAAGATCATAATATACAACTTCTATTCTCTAGTATTATATACTAATCTAGCAATATCTATTATCTGTTCTAGATAACAACTAATATATCTGATCCAAGTGTTCTTTTCTGGCATAGATCTTCTAATTACCAATCACTTCACAGACAAGCCCTCTCTATTCCATAACAAGCTTCATAAAGTTCTTGACAATAATCTTCTCAGTGACTGAGAAATCTAGAGTATAACTCAGTTTCTTTATTCTTAAACACCAACACCTATATTTAAGACTGATAGATACACTGTATGATTCAATAATCAACTTGAATTAAGTACCACACTTGTTTTTTCTTAACCTTAGACTCTATCTCTCTTTATCTTTGTAAATTATGACTATATTATAGAAGGGTTACTAGTAACAACAGATAAGAACAAATAATTGGGATTTAGAATTAGAGTTGAGTATGTGACATACATAACTATAACAACTATTACATATTATGACAAGGTATAACAACTATTACAAGTTGGTCATATATGTCACAGTCACACAATCATGTGATATATAGAAGAACCTTCTAGAACATAGAAGGTTCTAGAAAAATAATATTATACAGTATATTAACCTTATATAATATATATGATCTTTATTAAAGATTAGTATTAGTCTTACATAGACTATTAGCTAGTGTAGATAAGATAGACACTCTATACTAGGAACTCTATTGAGTTCTCTTATGTAAACCCTATATAAAGTTCTTTTTTGTCTTAATACTAAGGCTTAAGTTATAACAGAATTAATAATAGTATTTAGTATTTGCAGTCTGAAAGAAAAGAGAACATTATGAACTTTCTCTACAATAGACCTCAGTAGTGCTGGAATATTAGAGTTTTGTAAATTGATTGTCAAAAACTCTACTGTTCAAATTAACTATAGAGCTCTAGGGTTCATATAGTAAAACTCCACTATTTTGTTTAGTACAAATATATTTCAAAATATTTTCTCAAGAGTTCTCTTCCAGACCAAAGTCATTTTACTTAACTATAAGAAAACATGTTTCTTCATAAAACTCTAACACCCTAACATCACTCAAGTTTATGGAGTTTCTTTTCCTTCTAAACTATAAATAATAAATGCTATCACCAACCTTACAAGGCTTGTCTAACCAACTCTACCATCTTCTACTATTAATCTCTATCAAGTATAGTCATGTCCATTATTTCTACTCCTTCTTATCTATTACTAATAGTTACTTTATTTCTTTTCAAGCTAACATTCTCAAGAAAACTGTTTTGATAAAGATGCCTCTAGTTATGCTATTATTATCATTTCTTATAAAACAAGCTAATCTAGAAAATTAAAATATGTAGCATAGATATATAGAATGTCTGTCACCTTTAGGAACCTTACTCTGTTCTCTTATGTTTTTCTGGAGATAAGTTATGTCTTTAGAATGTCTTGTTGATAAAGCTTAGATTCTTCTAAAGTGTAAACCACATATAACTCTGTGAACTTTTTTCAGTTGTTCTAGTAGCAGAATAGAGTTTTCCCTCTTGGAATCTCAAAGCATTACTAGTTTGATAGTCTCAGATTATTCACCCAATGTTTCAACCTCCTTTATCTTTTCTTGCTTTTTGAACAATACCTACTCCAAGTAATTACTCTATAAACCCTATCAATACTAATAAAGCTCTGGAATTTTTCTAACACTATCTAAAGGAAGTAGTTAAGTACCAGTATACCTTAGAACATTTTACTAACAACATCTTCACTAGTCTTATGAGCTGACTTCAGAACCTATAAGTCTTAGAATTCAAATCTACCCCTACACCTGTGAATATACCCCATTTTCTATTGCTTTTGAGACCTTCTTCCTTTATTGACATACTAACACTAAGAAATTCACCCTGTCACTCTTGACTCAACATCCTATCCCTGCTGGACTTAAGTGAAGATTAACAAGCAGAGTAAGCCTTCTTTAACTCCTATTCTCTTTATATTTATGTCTAGCTATCTGTGAATTAGTTTACTTGCAACTAGAATAAGATTCTTTGGAGCCTATTCAAAAGTGGCCATACTTTCAGATGGTCTAGAAACATCTTTTGTCAAAAGTCTATCACTAGTACCTTTCTTATTACTATACAGCTAGAGTTCACACAACTCTTCTGAGAGCACTTTTATTAGAGAGACTGGGTGAAGTCTATAGGATTATGTGAATTTTGTGATCTCTAGAGAATCCTAAGCTATATTGTTCATAAATATCAAGTATATGACTTATCTCTAGAAAATTCTAAGAAAACAGAATGAAGTTTTCTCAAGACAGAAACTATTATAAATACTTACAAAAGTCCATTCCAATTAGGTGAAACATCAGGTAGAATACTTACTAACCTAACTATAAAATGATAGAGTCAGATAGTCAGAAACCTCAATGGAAAGACCTCAAATATTGCAAGATAGTGGAAGTTTGTAGCAATAGCTATAAAAGTAGGTTGTTACAACCATGAGAATATAAGCAAGAGTCTATCAGAGTTTGTGGCAGAGTAGAAACTCAAGACTTAAGGAAAAGTTTGTGGAGTTGATAACAAATATTGGCAGTATATATAATTTGATTTTGGATAGTCCCTTTACAACTTTTTTCCCATTAACACTACTGCAAAGGTGTTATGATCTTAATCCTTAGGGTTGGATATAAGAATAACTCTTGTATTAGAGAAACACAAGAGAACTTAATAGAGTTCCTAGTACAAAGTAGTCTACCTTATATACTACTACTCATGGTTCGTGCTCACTACTATGCACACTACCCTAAATGACCATGTGCATGACATGAGGCCAACATGTGTTGTCCATGTTGTATGATGTCACTTTATTCCAGAACCTTCTACTCTATTCTCTCAAGTTCTGTGATCAGTCTTGTGGCTATACCATTAACTTGTGACTGATGTGACAGCATGACTGATAAACCCTAACCCAAGATGTTCTAAAAATAGAAAAGAAAAGAAAAATAAAAATAAAAATAAAATAAAGTGAAAAGAGAAAATAAAAAATGAAGTCCACTGTCAATGATCTTGACAAAAGGCAGTTAACAAACTAGAGAGAGCCATTTATTACTAAAGAAGCTATATAGTAAAGAAATACTTAGATGGATTCTAAACTTTAATTTTAGAAGCCAGCTATACCAATCTTTATATAATAGTGGTCAAGTTCTACTACAAACTTAGAATTACAATCTGGAACCAGATCACAATATTATCTATAAGTTGACTGAAAGACACTAACTGTTATGATTGCCTCCTCATGTTTACCTCATTACTGCAGCATGGACTATAAGGTCAAGGGTTAGTTTTTCATAATGTAATAATTAGCTATACCAAAGTTGTCTCAGTCAGTACCTCATGTAGTAGGTATTATTTCCTCAACTTTTCATCATGTTCTGTAATATTGTTTACATGTATTTATCATACACTATCCATATTGTCAATAGGTATATATAGTTGTAAATACAGACTTATATCTTTACACTTTACCAATTGACTCATTTCTACTTTTCTACTCAAGTCTTTGCCTAAGTTGCAACCTAAGCCAAGCCTAAGATCATAACATTTGGTAAAGCATCACCAGCCTCACCTTGCAAAAAGGAGAGTGCATAGTGGTTAGGCTACTGGAATAATTGACAGTTTAACTGTTGGAAGAAATGATATATACATAATATAGTCTATAGATAGTAAGACAAGTCAATATCAAGAACATGATATAGAGGCATTGTCAGAATGACTAGGATTCTTACAGATCACAGAAGAAGTCTCAGATGTTATGATATGTGTGAGGACTAACATCTTTCTTTTTCTTTTATCTATTTTTCTTGATTTTATATTTCTTTTCTTTTGAATTTCTTTTTCTTTTTATTGACAATGAAGAGGCATGTGACTGTGGTCACATGACTTGTCACATGATGTGAGGTCATAGGCCTAGAACAGACTGGAGCAATCTAGATGAATGATGTCAAGAAGCATGTTAATAGCATGGCTACCTCATAGTGTATACATGGTATACTCATGGATAATGTATAGACATTAGGACAGGAGTAATTATTTGTAGCATGGACCATGTGTAACTTATAAATAGGGTAGCAATACAGCAGAGACTCCTTGTCAAGTTCACTTGTGATCTCTACTTGATATCCTACTGAGAGATTTATTGCTTGTGTTGCTATTGGTCTTTGTGACTAGTAGTTGCCATAACATCAGAGAGAACAACAGAATATACAGATGAAATGTTGACAGTACTAGTACTAGTAAACTAGAATAATAAACAAGCAAGATTATAGAAGAATATGGTCCTAGATTTAGAATGGATTGATGGGAACAGGATGAAATTTGAGGACTGGTAGAGGGAAATGAGATTATTCCTCAAGAGTAACAGAATAATAGAAACAGATGACAGAATCACAGTAATTCTTGCCTGCCTTAAAGGGGGTGTAGCTAGGATTTATGTTCAGAAGAAGCTTGATAAGCTAGATAAAGAAATAGGAACCTAGGATTAGGATAAATTTGTATGAGAGAATCAGACCATGTTCAGTGACAAAAGCAAAGCAGCAAATACTGAATGGAAGATTGAGATCTTCAAGCAAGGAAAGAAGAATACAGTGGACTTTATGATAGAGTTCAAAGCACTAGCTATGAAGGCTGATATAGACGAGTTACATGCTATCTTTTTATTAAAGAATAATGTGTGAGCCAATATTATCAAGATAATACTAGGATATCTACCAATAGTAATACCAGAGACATTCAAGAAGTAGAAGATAGTGATCATCTCAGTAGAACAAGGTTATGAGTCCACAGAAGGACAACAGAACCATAAAACAGGATCAGGAACTACATACAAAAGATAAGCAATACCTATAGATATTGGGAAATCTAAAGAGAATTTCAAGAATAGGAAGCCTAAATGCTTCAACTATAATATATATAGATATATAGTAAAAGATTATAGGAGACCAAAGAAAGAGAAGGATACCAAGAAGTGCTATAAATACAAACAAGTAGAACACATTACCAAAGACTACAGAACAGGATAGAAGATAAAGAATCAAAGTGTTCAAGAAGAAACAAATAAAGAAGCAAGAGATAAAGAGCAGAGTTTTGGAGAAGATTCTGAGTAAGCATGGTATAAGGAATCACTGTAACTAAAGTTCATAATCAATATGTTATTCCTCATTGAAGAAACAACAAAGAAAAAGAACTGAACATGCAAGCAAAAGTTAAGACTAAGAATAGAAAATAATTGTTAGTAAAAGCACTAGTGGACTCCAGGTGCACTCATATGGGAATTGACAAGCAATGAGTCAAGAACAAGAGAATATAAATGAAACTGGTGGATTTTTCCTTTGAAGTATTTAATGTAGATGGTACCAAGAATGGAGAAGTAATAAGGATGGTACCACTGGAGGTGGAAATTAATGGACACAAAAAACAAATCAATGCTGTAGTAATAGATCTAAATAGAATGGACATGTTTCTAAGACATGACCAGTGAGTCAAAAATAATCCAGAAGTAAATTGGAAAGAAGGCAAAATATAATTTACAAGATGTCCAAGATCATATAGAATAATTCATCAAGACATCAAGTTCAAAACTAGGAGAATACAAACAATAGAATCATAGAATAAAGACCAACAGGAAATTAGGAAGGAACTAGATCAGATGAACCTAAAAGATCTTTCTGAGTACATTTGACCTTTTACACATTTGTTCAACAAGAAGAAATTCAAGAAACTACTGGAACAATGGGAATGGGATTACAAAATCAATTTAATGGAAGAGACATCTAAATGCAAAGGCTTATGTAATGTCAATCAAGGAAGAAAAAACATTGAATCAATAGTTGGACAAATAGCTGAAAGCTGGATTAATAGTAGAGTACAAGTTAAGATACATGGCATCATGTTTTTAAATTCCAAAGAAGGATGGATTGTTACAATTAATACAAGACTACAGGAAACTAGATCAAGTTATAATAAAGAACAAGACACTACCACCCTTAATTGGGAAAGTCATTAATAAACTAAAAGAAGCAACAATATTTGTTAGATGTTATCAAGAAGTTTGAAATTTAGACAGATTATGAAAATCTCAAATACTTCAGAGAACTACACAAGTTGAATGGAAGACAAGCAAGATGATATTTAAAGTTACAAGACTATGACTTCATATTATGATATATTCTAGAGAAAACAAACACCAAGGTAGATGCTTTATCAAAGAAAGACCAAGTCAATATCAAGGAAAACAATAAGAATGTGCAAATGCTTAAAGAAGAACTTTGGATGAGACAACAGATAGTGGTGGATATAATCCTACTACAAAGAAATCAAGTAGTAGAAGAAACCACTTTACTAGAAGAAAGAAAATAGAATTGTTTATATGGATAGAAGGATCTATGTACCAAATAATATTTTACAGGAAAATCATGAACTAGTGGACATAAGACATCCAGAGTAACAATATATAATGGAATTAATCAAGAGGAATTACTGGTGGCCAGTAATCAAGAATGATGTGAAGAACTATGTTCAAGAATGCTTCAAATGTCAACAAAACAAAATGCAACACATGAAAAAGGCAAGAAAATTACATCTCTTGGAAATGCCAAAAAGACCATGGCAAGAGATTAACATCAATATTATTGGACCATTACTGAGATCAAATGGAAAAGATACCATTGTAGTCATAGTAGACCAATTTACAAAAATGATTTAACTTAGAGCAACAACAGCAAATGTATCATTAGAGAAAATTGCAAAAATCTATCAAGATGAAATCTGGAAGTTATATGAAGTACCACAAAAGGTTCTTAGCAATAGAGGACTCCAATTTGTATCAATATTTATGGAAGATTTATTAATTAATTTAGTCTGTCTATCTGTCTATCTGTCTGAGGGTGATATACTGTAGATGGCATTCTCTTGGTTTCTAATGCTTTTGATCAAGAAATTGGGACATGTCTATGACACTATATCAATTACCAACAGAATGATTGGACAAAATGGTTAGCAGCTGTAGAATTCCAATATAATAATAAAAGACATGCAGCTATAGAAAAGATCCTATTTGAACTCAACTTTAGAAGATATCCATGGAAAGGGAACCTGATGGTGCAGACAAAATTTCCAAAATTAGAAGAATTCCTCATTAGATTACAAGAAGTTGGGAGGAAGCCACAAAGTCTATAGAAATAGCAAAAGAAGTTATGAAAAGGCAGTTTAACAAGAAGAAACAAAATTCACAAGAATTAAAGGCAGGAGATAATGTGTGGTTAGAAGCCAAGAATATCCATTCAAACAGACCTTCAAAGAAGCTCAACTAGAAAAGATATGGACTCTTTAGAATCTCAAAAGACATTGGTTAAGGAGTGTTTCAGCTAGAACTTCCAGAAGGATGAATGATACATAATATGTTCAATGAAGACCTGTTGACACAATGCAAAGAACCACAGTTCAAGGGTTAGCACATGGAACTAGCACTACCACCAGATATTGTCAATGAATAAAAAGAATATAAAGTAGAAATAATTAGAAAGTACAGAAAATAAGAATGGAAAACTTAATTCTTAGTACATTGGAAGAGTTATGGGAATGAAAATGATTCAATAGATAGTGGAAACAGGGTTATCTCATGCAAAAGAGGCAATTGAAGATTACTGGTCAAGGATTTTGAGTCAAAACCTATAAAAGAGGGAGGTAAAATCCCAAATTGACAGTTCTAAAACATTCAACCAACATTTTCTACATGGCTTAGCAATTTACAACTGTTCCTATCTCATTCAACCCATATGAAACTTGCACTCTTAATAACATAAATCTGGTCAAGACAATAAATAATGAAAGAAAGGATTAAACAAAAAAGTATCACAAAATTATTCAAGAAATCAAATGAATGGTAGATGTACAGCTACAACTACAAAACATCATTAAGTTGGCAGAAAAAGCCAATACTCAAATTGCAGAAATAGAAATAATAATTCTACAAGCCAGTCACAACTTCAGAACACAGACAGCAGGCAATATTTTCAGTATATCTGAAGACTTACAAAATATTGTTCAAAGTGACATAGAAAATCAAGCATATCACATTCATGTTATGATTCAAGACTCAAAATGTTAAGTCAAGAAACAACTCTTGTATTGGAGTGACACAAGAGAACTCAATAGAGTTTCTAGTACAAAGTAGTCTACCTTATATACTAATATCCATGGTCCGTGCTAATTACTGTGCACCCTACCCTAAATGACCATGAGTACTACATGAGGTCAGCATGTGTTGTCCATGCTGTATGACATCACTTTATTCTAGTACCTTCTACTCCATTCTTCTAAGTCCCATGATCAGTCTTGTGACTACACCATCAATTTGTGACTGATAACCCCTCACCCGAGTTGTTCTAAAAATAGAAAACAAAAAACAAAAGAAAAAGGAAAATCAAATAAAAGAGAGAAAATAAAAAATGAATAAAGTCTACTGTCAACGATCTTGACAATTCAAGCATTGCTAGTAAATGAATTGGGTAATTGCAAAGGAAAAAGAAATGAATATGCCAAAGTATATATCAAGAAAATCCAAAATGTATATAAACAAGACAACTTCAAGTTGAAGAAACCAGTGACTAAAGATAAAGGACAAATTCAAGAAGAAGTCCTCTTGTACAAACCATATAATGTTAACTCACCAAGATCTAAGACTCTAAAACCTACTTTCATCCAGAATAAGATTGATAACTTGGAAAAATATATGAAGTTCATGCAAATACCTGTAAAGACAATGCTATTATATCTACTACCATACTATAAAGCCTTAAGACAACAAGGAGAACAAGACAAGCAATACTGGAATAAAATTGCCATCACATTCTTGGAAAAGAATCATAATACAGATACAATAAGGAAAGGATTTCCTATTAAAATATATATGGGAGAACTATCTTACAAACCTTAATTCATTACATTAACATTACAAGGCCAAATCATCATAGAACCTACAAAGAAAACGATCACATCATATATGATTGGAGATTTAGTATTATTGGACTAGTTTATGAGAACATGAATGTTAAAACAGGGATATTGTTACAATTGCTTCCTCATATTTACCTCATTACTGCAGCATGAACTATAAGGTCAAGGGTTAGTTCTTTATGATGTAATAATCAGCTATGCTAAAGTTGTCTCAGTCAGTATCTTATACAGTAGATGTTATTTCCTTAACTTTTCATCATATTTTGTAATATTGTTTACATATGTTTACCATACACTATCCACATTATCAATAAGTATATATAGTTGTAAATACAGACCTATATCTATACACTTTACCAATTGACTCATTTCTACTTCTCTATTCAAGTCTTTGTCTAAGTTGCAATCTGAGCCAAGCTTAAGGTCATAACACTCTATTAGTATTTACTGTCCCTTTTGTCTTTTTTGCCAGACCTAGTATAGGACTAAGCATGCTCTAAATCTCTCTTAGCTCATTGTCAATCCAGTCTATCTTAGTATTTGATCTTTTACTATCAACTACAGTTTATACCAAAAGGCAAAAGTACATAGAGTTGGACAAGTGAATGAACCTTGTATTAGGTTAACACAAGAGAACTCAATGAAGAACTCTGTACAAGATAGTCTACCTTATATACTAAATCTACATGGTCCATACTAGCTACTTCTATCCTACCCTAAACAGCTATATGTTAGCCTTAAGGTCAACATGTGTTGCACATGCTGTATGACCTCATCCTTCTATGAATTATGTGACTTGTGACCTCATGATCTCATCACTTTAACCTTAACTCTAGTTCTAAAAATAGAAAATGGAAAAGAAAATAAAAATAAAAATAAAAAATGAGAAAGAGAATAAGAAAAAGTTAAGTCTATTCCTTTCAGTTTTGATATTACCCCTCTCTCAAGGTTTCTCCTTCAGAGAAACTAATTTCTACTTTCACCAGTTCCTTTTCAACTTCCTCAGATATTCCTTCTCAATTTTTCCATCATCTCACTCATACAACATTTTTGCCATATACTTTTCTAGTAACTCTCTTCTTCTAAAGTCCTTTTTCTCTATCATATCCAACTTTTCTTGTCTTCTTACTTCAGCACTCATTCTTCTCTCAAATTCCTCTACAGCTTCCCTTGTATTTTTTAGATCTTCTTTTCTTTCTCATATGTTGTGCTCTGCCATAAACCCCTTCCATTATACTAAATACTTTTCTATTCCCTATACTTTTCTTTTATTTAATATTTTTTCTACCTCCCATTCTTTGACACCTTCTACTTTGATTGGTTTTACTCCCTCCTTTTTCTGTCCCTCCACTTGTTCTCTATATCATACTATCTGACTGATGTTTACAACCAGATGGATTCTCATTAAGGTTGGTAGTCATAACTTGACCACATTGGTGGATATCACCTCCTCAATGGTATATGGTCCTACATATTGGTCCACTAGTTTCTTTGCTGGTCTTTCCTTCAACACCAAGTCCTTTATACTCAGCATTACTCTATCTCCCTTCTTTTACTCTTCACTATTCTTTCTTCTCCTATCCACTTGCCTTTTTATATCCTCCTGTGCTTTCTTTAACACTGCTCCTGCTTCCTCTTACACCTTCTTCATTCTTTCCACAAACTCCATTGCCTTTTCTACTTTTCCTTTTTTCCTTATATCTACCCCTATTCTTAACTCTCTACCATAGTTTACCATAAATAGAGACACCTTAGTTGTTGAATAGGTCTTGTTGTTAACCACAAACTCAGCTGATGCTAACCATTCTGGCCAATCATTTTGCCTATGATCAACAAAGAACCTTAGATACTATTTTAGCTCCTAGTTCATTCTCTCCGTCTGTACATCAGTTTGTGGGTAATATGATGTTGACAGCTTTGTCTCAATTCCCAGCATCTTGTTCAACTCTTTTGTTATCTCTGCTGCAAATTGTGGTCTCCTATCTGACATAACACTCTCTGGTAACTCATACAGCTTCCACATGTTATCTCTAAATAATCTTGCTAGCTCTTCTGCTGACATCCCTTCTGTGGTTGCCACAAAATGCATCATCTTGAACAACCTGTCACAGACCACTAGAATTGCATCTTTCCTGGCTACCACCAGTAACTTTGTGATAAAGTCTATTATTAGGTGAGTCTATGTTTTCTCTGGCACTTCACTTAACTTCAGCTTTCCTGCTGGTAATTACATCCTATTCTTCATCCTTTAACACATGTTACATCCTTCCATATATTTTCCTACATCTATTGTCAATCCCAGTCACCAGTAATTCTTCATTACCAACTCCATTGTCTTCCACTTTCCTTTATGTCCAGCCACTGGTACATTATGGTACAACTGGATTATTTCTACTCTCAATTCCTCATCCTTTGGTACATACACCTTTCCCTCTTTTAGTACTAAATCTCCCTCTAGCTGCCACTCTTCACCTCTTAATGCTCTAATTCCTGCTTTTTTCATTTCCTCTACTACTCTAACTATCTCTTTGTCCTTACCCCTTGCCTTTTTTATCCTTTCTACTATATTTATCTCTGGCCCTTCTATTACTACTTCATATAAACTATGCAACCAACAGTCTTTAATAAATACCTGGTCCTTGTTGTCCTTATCTACTCCTACTTTCCAGTCTGGTCTTCTACTTAAACTATCTGCCTTCCCTATTTTTGTACCTGATACATACTTTAGCATGAAATTAAATCTAGACAAGTACAATGCCTATCTAGTCTGTCACCAATTCAACTTCTGCACCTTCATAAAATATTCCAAATTCTTATAGTTTGTCCAGACTTTGAATTTGAACTTTGTGTCCTCTAGCAGATGCCTCCAGTTTTCCAATCTCCTTATCATAGATCTCATAATTCCTCTATATCTCATTCAACAACTTTGAGAGAAACACTACTAGTCTCCACCTTCCATCCTCACACTCCATGGATAATACTCCTCCTGTCGCATAGTCTGATACATCTACTTCCATCCTCATTTTTTTTATCTAAATTTAGTGCTGCTAACACTAGTTCCTTTGTAAATTTTTCTTTTAACTCCCCAAACACTTTTTCTTGTTTCTCTATCCATTCCCACTTCTGATCTTTCCTCACCATATCATGTAATAGTCTTGCTATGGATGCAAAGCTCTGAATAAATTGACAATAATAGTTTGCCAACCCTAAGAACTTTTGTATGTCCTTGACACACTTTGGTGTCAGCCAATCTAATACATTCTTCATCTTCTCTTCTTCCATCTTTATTCCCTTTGGTCCAATTACCACTCCTAAAAATCCTACTTCTCTCATCTTTCACTTGTACTTTTCTGGTTTTATATACAAATTGTTTTCCTCCAACCTTTTTATTATCTCTGCTATCAACTCATTGTGTCCTTCTTCATCTTCTGTCCCAACTATTACATTGTCAATAAATGCCACCACTCTTTCTGTATTTATCAGGTCCCTTAGTAACTTATTTATCATTGTCTGGAAAGTTACTGGTAAATTTGTCAATCCAAAGAACATAATAGTAGGTTCAAATAACCCCTCAAAGGTTGTGAAGGCTGCCTTCTACTTGTCTCCTTCCTTAATCCTAATGTTGTTGTACCCCTACCTCAGGTCCATCTTGGTAAACACCTTCTTAGTGCCAATATTTTCAATTATGTCCAAAATAAGTGGTAGTGGATAGTTATTCTTCACTGTCCATTCATTGAGATACTAATAGTCTTGCACCATTTTCTTCTTTCCATTCTTCTTCCCTACAAAGAACACTGGCACTGTTTGGGGTGACTTTGAGAGTCTGAATGTACCCTTTTCTTAACTGTTCCTTGATAAATTCACATACTTCCTCTCTCTCTTCTCTTGACAATGGGTATACTTTTCTCTTCCTCATCATAAATCCTTCCTTCATATCAATAGTATGATTCCAGACTTTCCTTGTGGACATCTACTTTGACTGTTTCTTACCAAAGACTTTGATCTACCTATGGAACTTTTCTGAAACCAGTCTCTTAGCCTCTTCTTCCAACTTCACTGCTTCTTTCTCCTTCTCCCATATCTCCTATTCTTCTACCATTCTTTTTACATCTATTGTTTTTTCCTTCTTCTGTTTTTTCTGTTTTTTCTCCTTTTCCTTTTCCTTTTCTTCTCACTTTCTTCCTACTTTTTCTTTTGCCTCCTCTTCTTTCTGTTTCTGCTATCCTGACTTCCCCTGCTTTAGTCTCTACTGCTTTCCACATTCTTCCAGACACCTTATCATCTGAACCTCTCCCATTTTCCAATTGATCTCAGGATTATGGTGTGCTAGCCATGGCATTCCCAAAATCACACTCCACTTCTATTCTCTTATCATGTCGATCTCTATCCTTTCCCTATATTCCTAATAATATATGTTTACCTCCACTGTATGTTCAATTAGTCTCTCTTGGTTGAAAGAACCATCTATATTCCTTACATATATGGGTCTGTTGATCTTTTTCAGCTTAAATCCTTGTTTCCTTGCAAACTCTGAACTCATCACTAGTCCTGTTGCCCCACTGTCCAACAATGCTTCTACTATTACCCCTTCTAGGTGTCTATTCTTTCTAACTCTATCTTCACTGTTATATCTCTTAATAATTCTTCTCCTTTTGCTTTTCTTACTTCAACTTCTTTCTTCTTAGTTCCCTCTGAGTTTGATGTACCAACTTCCATTTTAGTTAATACATGAAATCTATTGTTAGAATATAGTTGAGGAACTCTAGATTCTT
>Ga0157364_1002716_pt1 | contig 16742 bp, 4 predicted proteins | sample AttsexASBM2_FD_111476 | JGI IMG/M metagenome (GOLD analysis project Ga0157364, IMG submission 111476) | Fungus gardens microbial communities from leaf cutter ant in Ribeirão Preto, State of São Paulo, Brazil - Atta sexdens ASBM2 | ecosystem: Host-associated > Fungi > Mycelium > Unclassified ... | reverse complement strand
TATATTAACAGACGAAGTTATCGAATACCTGAGAAAAAATTTTTTGAATAAAATATCAATAAGGAAATAAGTTACATTTTGAGTCAAACAGATATAAATAGACAGGATTAATTGTATCTTTAACTTACAGATAGAATTACTTATCACTATAGGGAATAATATTTGCTTATATCGCAAGTGTTGATGTCGTCTCGGATTTGAAGCTCCTGATCGAACGGCCGCAAGCGAATTTTTATCTGGCGTATAATAAATCGACTTTACGTCTACTCTCGACATAGTAAGAATTTTCCGATTCGAGGAGCCTCGTTCACAATGCCGCGCGCATTTCCAGATAAGAGAATCTTAAAACCCTTGTCGCACATTGCCCGGGGCTGGTTCGACCGTCGGCCAACATGCCCGCGCGATCTCTGCTCTTAAATCATGCGGAAGAACTCTTTTACCAGAACTTACGAACCGTCCGATACATTTTAAACGTTGCAAATATCAGCGATTATCGAACAAGAAAGTTTCGCCCAATGGCGAAGCATCCGTCGTTTCAATAATGCCCGTCGTCATCTATAAATTCGGGAACGCGAATAGGGGCACAAAGGAAAAAATTCCTGATGAGTACATGAATTTATTCAGGGACTCATATGATAAATTTATCATAAAAAAATTGAACAAAAATCTCAACAGTCGTATATAAGCATTTAAATCGTTTAGGCCGATAGTCACCCGAGTTCACAAATCGATTTGAAGTCGATTGATTTTTAGGATCGTTTGATTTGATATTTACTAGATTTTCTATTGATCTTCGAAAGAAGATCAATAGAAAATGTAGACCATATATTAGGTATCGAAGGAGCAAAGACAACATATAATATATTTTGTTATTTTTAATTTTCATATGTGTCAAAATATAAATTAATTTTTTTTTTAGTAGTTTTAAAGTAAAGAACGTCTATAATAATGTATAATATGCATTAGTAAATAATAAAATAAATTTGAGTTAAATTTAACACATTTAATCAAGTTAAATTTAACTTCATTATTCTATTCTTTAATACTCTAGTTTAAATTATTTGAAAATAGTGACCTATAGAAAATATTAAAAATAATTCAAATGAAATATAATTTGACATTATGAAGTTAGCAATGAATATTGAGTGATTTAAATTACTTAGTTTGATTTAAACTTTATTTATAACAAGTTTTAATAGATTTGTTAAAAGAAATTGATCATTTTTTCGATAATTTTAGTTTGAATTTAGTTTGAAATCAGAGATGCTGCAAAAATAATCTTATTAAATCTCATTTATAATTACATTTTAATAAAAATTTTTTATGGAAAGATATGTAAAATACTTTTATTAATTTAATTTTTTATTTGTTGCAATGTTTCTTCATAATCAAAATTAAAATACCGAACTTTTTTGGATAGATATTTTCTCTCATTAAAATGAAGATTTTTTTTTTATTTTATGATATGTCAAATGCATTGTTTTAAATATTTCATTTCTAGCATTTGCTAATCATTCGCCGTTTGTTTGTTGGCAAATAAAATGACGGTTAGCGATCCTTAATGGATATAAATGCGTTCCTTAGCATTTGGTGGTTGAAATAATATCGAGACAGAATGAAGACGAAATGTGAAACTCGCAAAACTTTAATGTAACTTCGAGCGACTCTGCGACGTTATCCATCACGTAAAATAAAAAAAAAGAAATAATGAAAAAGTATATAAACGAATCGTTGGTAAATCTCAAAAACGTGCAGTGGAATCGCTGCGTCCTCAGAATGAGATCTTCGAAATCCTTATTTATATTTCATCGCTTTCTTTGCGGACTATCGCGAGCTCCCGGATTCGTGTTTCTCGGAGTTACACTCGTTAAACCGAAATCAGCGACTAATCGATTTACGACGATACATTGCTAGCAGCAGTTGCGAGATAATGTAATCCAGGAGCGCGATTTTCGCACGCGAGAACATCAGAAAGAAGAAAAATGATAACGACGAACTGCGGCGTTGTTCGAATAACCGGCACGGGATCGCATTGTTCTTGGTTATTTCGCCACGAAGTTACCCTGAAAATTTCCCCTCGTTTTCTAATCTGAAGTTAAAAGTAGATTTTCCGGTAATATCCACTGGAGAAACGGAAGAAAGATCGAATAGACAATTCTCATTCCGCGCGTTTACGCTTTTTTTAAAAATAATTTGTCTTTAATATTTTAGCATGTGTTTAAAAAAAAAAAGTTTTTTATGTTATATTTAGTGTCGATAGATTTGAATTGATTAGGAATAAACATTCACAAAAATAACGTTTGGAACGGTAAGATAAACACGTATTATGTAAACCATAAAATATACGAGCGAGCGAAAATTTATGCGGCAACGTCGGCGAATTTTCGTGCAGATCGGTTTCCGGCGAGTGTATTTTTCTCACCGTTGAAAAATCGGTTCCACGTGCAAATTCGGGGAATCCGTCTGCCACGGGGAATGAAGCTTTTTCTTATTTAACCGACACTTCGCGCCCAATATTATATCTTTCGCCGTCGAGGGAGAGATGTGTAGTCGAGTTCGCCCCAAATTGTAGCACCGTATAACAGTGTGTTTTTCCGAAACAAAAAGAACCTGCCTCACACGCGAAATATGTTTGCCTTCAACCTATATATTTTTATGCCGTCGCGAATAACTATCACGTCTTCAGACGATGCAATCTGAACAATGCAGCAGGTGTCTTTACATATGCAGCGCGCGTATTTCTATAGCAGAAACGTGAATCATGCGAAAAATTCGGACGTATAAACAGTCGCAAGGGAGAATGTAGGTTACAAAACTGGGAATCTCTTCGTGAATCCGCGGATTTGTAAAGGCGAGAATATGTGACTCGAGGTATTTATGAAGCAAGGAGAACGAACATTTAGGTCACATATCTACGGATCTAGTATCAAGTCTTTGAGATCAAGACGATAGAAAGACGCCATGTGTGACGTTGAAAGATTCGCAGAGCTAACGATATTTTTATATTATGCGTTAATCTATGATATAAGAATACCAATGTAACTGCTATATAATGTCTGAACAGGTAATTTGAGGCCAATTTCTTGGTCACAAATGTTATTATTTAATTCATTTAATGATTGCGCATTCATAGGAATGTAATTTTTACTTTCTACAATAAACCATTACCTAAGCTATAAATCGTAAATCGTAAGAAATTGACCAATCACAGAATGTATGAAGATTAATCGACTGTAATTGGTCAATTTCTTACAATTTAAGACTTAAAGCTTAGATAATAGCTTATTGTAGAAAGAACTGTAGTAACGTAAATGCAAAAGCATAACGTAGCTAGCAAAACTCTGAATGAATGAACATTCAGCATGATTTATATAACACGCTCATTGAACTTTCTACAATATCTAATTTTTAAGTCCTAAGTCGTAAAAAATTTATCAATCACAATCGAATGTAAGAAGAATAACTGACTATGATTGGTCCATTTCTTACGACTTAAGACTTAAGACTTAATGACACTTATTGTGGATCACACCTCTGAGATGCTTACATCGTTGTTGCCTTGGATCCAATTGCAAAGCTAAAGAAGTAACGATCGATGGATGTACACGCGAAACTGTGAAGTGAAAATTTGTGTTTCTTCTTCGCGCAACTGGATCCACGCGGGTCAAATTGAAACAGAGGCGCTCCCTTTTGATGCGCGCTAGCTTTTCCACTTCGATCCTTTTTTTTTCTCTCATTGACAACTCCAGGCTTAGAGGCAGTCAATGCCCAGGGGATGATGAACGCCCAGTGAATACGAGCCTCGAACGCTAGGCGAGTCGGAATAAAAAAAAGTGGCAATGCGCGTTTTATTCCGGAATCGAAGTAACCGTTGTCGCGATGTCGGAATGACCCACCTCGCGCTCTCTTTTCTCTTTATCTCTCTTTTTTAACCAGCTCTTCCCGCCATTCTCGGAGCGAGTTTCATTGGCCGAGCTCGACGCTCTGACGAGCCCTTTGTCCGGCTTGTCATACGGACGCCATTATAGACATGCACACGCTTCCACTTTCCATTCTCGTTTCTCCGAGCCGCGCACGAGCGTGAATTTGCGCGAAAGAACCATTACACCTCGTGCATCGGTCATGTACACAACCATTTTTTTCGATCAGGGATTTTATTACGTACGAACGTCCTTTTTTGAGTCACGAGCAGGAGCGTTCACTCGTTTGCATAACGTTTTGATCGTTTTGCCTTGGCGTTCTAGTTTTACGTTCTAACTTTCGAGAATATTTTAGTTAGGTATTCCGTTTTTATACCTATTCTCAAATTTTTTCAAAACTTTCAATTTTATACAAAATTTTGTACAAAATTTTTCATTTATTTTTCAATTTTCTTAATATATATATTTCAACTTTTTTTTGTATTGTAATATAAAATTTTATATTTTAATAGAATTGACGTTTCTTTAAAAATTTATGAATATCATAAAGTCAGCCTCTCCCGGCATTACCTTTCCCTATCTATGCTATTAACTTAGATTTGCAAGCTCCTTTCATCTTGACAACGTGTTTGCTAATGACTCTGTGACTCTCATTAACAAACGACTGTATTTGCGAATAAAGCCATGATATGATGGTTTGGCAGACTCGACTTGGTGCGCGCATGGGATACTCTTGCAGGTATGCTCTCTATGTTCTATGTAGGATAGAGACGTCAGGTTCTCCGGGTCGTTTCCGGACTCGGGTAAGTTCGCTCGTTCGCCCGCAGTCCAGTTCCGAAGTCCTTATCTACCTTCCCCGAGAGATAGCCGTACAACTAACGACCACGGAACTTCGCAAACTTCGCGAACCTCGCGTCTGTCCGGTTCCGCGACTTCATGGGAAAGCCGCGAGTCCGAGCCGTACAAACGTTTCGAAGATAACAATTGACGCGAGTCTCCGGAATAAATCTGGAGTTTCGTGTGTTTGCTTAGATTAATCGACGGCATATTGTTCGTTAGTACAAATCTTAATTATTAGGTCGAAATAGAGATTAAAGTCATTGTCAATAACTGCTATTTCATTACACAGTACATGTACTATAGCACTAGATAGAATGATTTTGTGCTAAAATAAAAATAAAAATTTAGCTAGATACAGATCTGAAAATAATCTTGTTTGACTATTAAAATAATTACATAGAAATTTCAAGCATTATTACAAGAAGTTTTGACATTCTAACAACTAGTTCGAATGTTCTCCATAGTAATTTTGATGGTCCAAACAAAATTATTATGTCAGATCTGTGTCGAGATAATTTTTTAAATACTTCATTAACATTATTTTTCTGTATATACTGAAAAAGATATTAAATGTTAATAAATATTTCTAAATAAATATTTACTAAATGTAAACATATATTTTATTTGATGCAAAAATCATTAATTTGAAATATTTTTTTTATTGATTTTTTTAATAAATATTGATTTACTGTAAATTCATTTTGTTTACTTAGCACTACTTCAAAAAATATGTATTAGATTTAATTTTTTTTAGTCGTTTAACTTCTTTAACTTTGAATAGATATTAAGAACAATTAAGATATTATCATTAATTATTGTTTGCACGAGAGAAAATTTGAATGAATATTTAGGAATTTACTTAATTTATTTAAAACTGAGAACTTGATTTTACTTTGTAAAATTCGGTTCGTTGCATTTGTGATTTAATCGTACTCATTTACGATCAATTGTGGCCGAATATTCCAAGTTTTCAATCGCGGTCTTCGAGTTTAGGCCGACGAGTCAAGGTGACAATGGTCATTTATTAGACGCTAATGTCAACGAACCGAAAAGTGAATGCGACCGAGAATCGTTCAACTTATTGCAGTGCCGTCGTAAAATGGATGCACCCAATAGGCGAATGACTTGGGTGACATCACAAGAAGACGCACCGCGGCGGCGACAGCCGGTCCTTTGATCCTTCCTTTCTCGTGGCGGCGTATATCACAGGATCACGCGGGGACAAAACGCGGCTGACAAGTGCGGAACAACCGAGGGTGAGAACAGCAGCGATTTTGTCACGTCGCGGGGTTGCTCTATTGACGCCTAAACTGCGCCAACAAACTACACCGCGGTCGAAAAGCCGAATCGCATCACAAGTGCGTGCGAATGTACTCATGGTGAGTGCGCTATAGATCTGGTACCTGCTGCGAAAATTTGATTGAAAAGAGTGCAGCGGCTGAGTATCTGTGGACAAATAATAATAGAGACTACGTTTAGAATGTCAAATACTCACTGCTCAATTTCTTTCTATGAAAGATGTTCTTTGCTTTGATTTTAGCTGACGATAGTACATCTTCAAAATTACTTTAAAAGAAGGAAAAATAATTTTACTAAAGTCTAAAAATCTAAAAATTTAGCTAGATATAAATTTGATAATAATTTTATTGGAACATTAAATAATACGAGCAGGATATTTTGATAAGCGTTTTATAATGTCAAGTATGATGAGCAATGCCGTAAAAGTTTTGACATTCTAACATTTAGTTTGAACGTCCTAGATAATTATTTTGATGACCTGACAGAATTATTTTCAGATCTGTGTCTAGCTAAATTTTTTTATGTTTTTGTAAAACCGTCCTTTTTGTAAAGATATAAAATTATATATGATATGTATATTAAGATGAAATATTTTTAAAGACGCTTTTTACTCTTTCAGACAAATATTTAGAAATATTTTAATTAGATATGTGTGTATAATTATTTCGAGAAAAAAATATTTATTTGATTACTCACAAAATTCTGAAGTAATTCGAAATAAAACTAAACGAAATTTGTCAACGAAATTTGTTACAATGAATGGTGTTAACTACTACGCGGAATCATGCGGGTTTTTTTATTTGTCGGTTTAGATCTAAATCATTACAAATGGCGTTCATACATTCAATCGCTATACGGGCCATTACAAAAGAGCTTTGTGCTTGTTCATCGTTTCCGGTGAAAAGATAGATCGAACGAGGAATCTTTCTCGCAGCGCAGGTCTCGGAGCTCGTAAAAGAGAACGCTCGAAATTTGGCACCGGGACACGTCCAAGACTGTTTTCTCTTGGAATAGTCTGGATACGTTCGTCGACTCGACTTCCGCGATTCGACCGGATATTGACTGTGTCAATCAGAAAATTTCGAAAAAATTGGCCGTAAGAGCGAAATTATACTAGAGATATTTCGTTTTGTCTAGTACATTTCATCGTACGCTTTTTTAGTAATACAAGCGATAAGAGCTATTTAGATATTTTATTTAATCTATATTATTAACGTAACTATATAAACATATTTTAGGTTTATTATATCCAATATGATCAGAGCATTTTTGAGATGATTTTTTTCATTGTCCCATCGCTATACAGAAAGAACGGTTTTGCTCAAGTATCCAAAATTCAGTCAGATATAAATTTGAAAATAATTTTGTTGGATCAAAAATTATTAGGACGCTTAAACTAGTTGCTAAAATGTCAAAATATTTTGTAGCATCTCATTATGCTTGAGATTTCTACAAAATTATTTTGATAGACCAATAAAATTATTTTTAGATCTGTATCTAGTTAAATTTTTAGACACTTGAATAAAATCGTGTATCAAAGTAAGTATCAAAATATATATGTGTGAATAATTTTATTTGTGCATTATTTTTTTTAAGATAAATTATATGTTATTATGTATATCTTTACATTGATAATCATGTATATGTCTACAACATTCTCCACATTTTTTTAACATAAAATTGTTTCGCTTCTTTATTGGAAAATATCTAGGATCAAATTTATTCTATGCTATTGGGTTGTCCGGAAAGTTCGTGCCGACTAACCTATATAATTTAATAAATGTATACTAAAATTTAAATCTTCTGCGTTTCAATTTTCCTTCAAAATCGGCACGAACTTTCCGGACAACGCAATATATTCAAATCAAGTATTTTTGTGAAAAATAACTTGAAAAATAATTCGGATAAAGATACCATTATTAATTTTTAAGCATTAATATTTAAAATATGTCTATAGAAAGTTTGAATTCTTTTTTTTTATATTGTTTAATGAATAACATCTAATCATCAAATAACGTTCTATAATATTAGTGATCTAATATTCCGAAGACATAATACGACATTATTCTGATCACAAGTTGACCAGCGTTTGCCTAGTCAATGGACAGAAAGTGTTGTCAAATCGAATCAGCTACAAAGCAACCCCGAGAGAGATATTGTTTTATCTAGGGAATATTTTCTCTTCTTATATTCGTGGACGTGACAGCGAATGTCCTATCATAAAAACGATTACAGTAATGCGTTAAATAAATAATGAAATTTGTCTATATTGTATTAGAGATACAGCATGAATTAAATTAATGTTTTGTTATTAATTACGTTATTTTTTTTACACACATGTAATGTTTTAAAAGTTTGCTTGTTAGTTTAATGCAAAAATTGGAAAACGTAAAAATTTTGATTTAAATTATATAAGAAATTATATAAGAATATAGATGCAATTTTCATCTCGTTTTTTCATAGTAGGTTTTTTGTACAGCTAATGCACCTTAATACTCGCGTTATAGTAACAGATATTTGCTTTTGTAAATAAGCAAGCTAACCACACATGTATGAGGAAAAATGGTAATGACTAAAACCAGGATTTTTTCATACCATGTTTTTGATACCATGTACTAACAGCAGAACAATAAACTCGAGAAAATAACTCGAGAAAAGCGCAAAGAAGTTCCGTTATAGTGCAATTACTATAACAACTGTAACAGTATTCCATGAAAAAATTGGGATAAAATTTTTGCTTGAGTATTGCTTTAACTCTTTTAGGATCATGAGCTTCTGCTTGCTGCATGTTTGAATTTTACTATTGTAGATACACACAAAGAATTAGTCTATTAGCATTCATTTCCTTCTTTTTCAAAATCTGATGAACTTTTTAATGGAAGAAAAAAAACTCCTGTAAAATAATTTCTATATAAATATAAATTGTAAATATTAAGTTTTTGAATTTTTGATTATTGAAATAATTATATAGTCAAATTAATCGAAAGTGACCATTGATAAGCGAAAGATGAGAGAAGAACTATTATAATATTTCCTTAAGGATGGCATCAGAATTGTTGAGATTGATAAATTAGATATAAATTATTTATTGAATTTTGGTCAAATCACATTTTTTTTTTAATTTATTCTTATATTAATTAATCTAATAAAAAATTTATTGATTATTATATTAATTATTTTTATAATTATTTTCATCATATATATTTTATATTATTTAATTTCTAAAAGTTCATTTATAGTCATCAAATTTTATTGCCATAATAAAAAATTCGCCTTTCCTTTAATTTTTATAATTCTCTGTAAATTCGCATAATGTAATTCATACAATATACACAAAGAGTAAAAAAATGATAATATAATTAATATATGAAAATATTTCATTTTTTAAGGAGTAATTTTCAAATAAAAAGTTAGCGTTATTCTTGATTGAACATCTATTGAAACTACAATATGTATGTATACATAGAATCTATTACGAAAATTGACTTCATTGGAAATAATGAAGCATTGAATGCAATCAAACGCAACTAATATAACATGACGCAATGATCGACGTCGACGGCGGTAATTATCGTGATATTTCGACACGAATCGTTAATCGTTCGACATTTATCGGTTGTCGCGGCGACACGCTTTTCGTAAAGTGTCCAATATATTGTCGAACGAGACAACGCTTCGCGCACTAATTCACGTTCATGGAAGGTTCATATCTTATTAATCGCGACGGTTCAGAAATCAATATCTATATGTCAGAATACAATTATATAATTTTATATAATCTGAAATAATTAGCTTTATTTTAAATAGCAGGAAGAATCGAAGTATTTAAAATTTTAGATAAATTTGAAAATAATTTTGAACTGTTTAAATAATTTATAGGATCAAGAATGTTAAAATGAAAAAATTGTACAGCATTGCTTGTTATTCTTGAGTTTCCTACGTAATTTTGGTCCAACAAAACTTTCAAGTATATCTAACTAAATTTTTTAATTTTTGCAAAGTCAGTCTTTCCGTGCATATTTAATATAAAGTTTTAATATTATTAGACAATTTTCCGATTAAATCTATTAAAATTTTAGTTGAAATAACCAGAATTCTGATTGATATAAATCAGAATATTTTTTGTCCATTTTCAACCAAACATTTTTCTCAGTGTATAATTAATTAATTATCTAGTTAATTTAAATCTGTATTCGATATATAGCTAATCAAATAAATATGCAGCTGAAATGATAATTATCGTTGAATGTATTTTAATCGATTGCCAAATCTGTCTACTTGATGTGTGAGTAATATTTTTCTCGCAAAATAAAATAATTCTTTATTATTCTTAATTAACTTTATTATATTTATATCAGCTTAATCTTTTATGTTTGTTTTTGATAGTAGATATATATTATTTGCGGAGAATTGTATAAGATTTCCTTGGCTTTTACAACAATGATAACATCAAGTAACTGGTATGAGGGTCTATAATACTGCAGAGATAGGAGCCTTCTAGCTTGTTCTGCATCATACGCGCTTGTCTACCTCGCATATGACACGCCGAGTGAACACGCGGGGCTTAATTAATATGGGTATCGACAGCTTTGTAACGTTCAATAGAAGCTTCAGCTCGTTGCTGGGAACTTGCACGATTAACTACGTTTTGGAGCGATGGATTATCTGATCTTTTAATCGATTAGGCGATTTCCGCGATATATAAAGGAGAGAGAAACTTAAAAAAATTATGTAAATCGATATGTTAAACGATAATTTAGACGTAACGCTCGTTTAAAGATCTTATTTACGACGCATTCCATTTTTGGTGTTTTTATAACCAAATGTGAATAATGATTGAGGAGACATATATGAAAAGCAAAATAAAAAAATAACGAAATAATAGCTGTAGGAGTCAGCGCGGGAGATGGTGCGCAAATTAACAAAGTCGATATCCGTATCCCGCATTGAATCCTACAGCCATTATTTCATTATTTGTTGTATTGTTTTCTGGAGTCCTTTATTTATTTTATTTGCAAAATAAAAAATTAATAAATAATGAAATATGAATATATAATAAAAAATATGTGCAGTAGTAAAATTTTATGTAAACTTATTATTTGACAAAAAATGGAAAAAAATAGTCATATATAAAGCGATGTTCAATAAAAAATTTTGAGATTTTATTGTCAGAAAAAGCGTCATGTTTAAAAATATTTATAATTTTAATTTTAATGAAAATTGAAATTGAAATTTAAAAATATGTAATTTACAATTAGTATTTAATTATTATGATATTATGTAATTATAGTAATAATAATATGAAGCTAATACATTACATTAACGCTTCAGCCAATAAATAATTTAACGCGAATCTTTTTTAAATTATTATTTTATCGATATAAAGAAAATAATGCATATAATATGGTATGATAAATATAAATATTATTAATATAATATTAATGTAAACATTATTATAACGTTAAATACTATTAATATTAAACGATATTAATATAAATGTTATTTTTTTTATGACATTTTTTTAATTATTATATGAGTTGATTTTTTTCTACACTTCCGATTTTAGCCAGAATAGTCCACTCGATCCTTTGTGCTATATATATTGAAAATATCGGACTCGCGAACGAAGCGACTGGGCTCCGAAATACCGATGATCATCGGTCCGAGAGTTTAATAGAAGCGACTTGGGGTCGAATGAGAGAGCAAATGGATGCGCGGTGGTAGAGAAGGATCGATGAGGCTTCGAGAGAGGACTTCTGTCCTATTAATATAGTAGACGTACCGAGTCGACGCCAGCATATGCATATACGTATATCTCTATTGAGTATTCAGGGTGAGGTGACGCGTTTGATTGGCGCCTCTGGGATCATTCCGATGGATGAATGGTTCCTCTGCTTTCGTTCGCCGTGTCACCGTAGCTCGCCGAGAGCTTAAAAAAATTGATTGGCTCTTCAGGATAGCGCATCCTATAGATGTGCTGCACTCTCTTCCACTTGCATTGTCCTAGATGGGACCAATTCTCTCTCTCTCTCTCTCTCTCTCTCTCTCTCTCTCTCTCCTCCCCTCCCCTCCCCTCTCCTTCCCTCTCCACTCTCCCCTTTCTCTCCCTTCCTCCTTTCTGTCCGCTTCTTTTCCTTCTCATTCTTTCTTCTTCTCATATTTTTCTATAATGATAAACGTCAGTTTTTATATTTAGAGGTACAGTAAATTATTAGGTAAGTTAAAAAAAATTAGGATGCTACAATACTGAAGCATATATAATAATTTTATAAAAATTATAAAAATTTGAAAATGAGGGACTTCTGATGTTTATTAGACTTAAAGATTTAAGACTTAAAGATTTAAAACAAAAATGAATCCACTATAAGAGTCACGAGAAATTCGAATTTTGAGATTTGTACGTTATCTATTATCTCTAAAAGAAAATATTATAGAAGTTAAAAAAGTTAAAAAAAGGTATAGATGATAAGATGGACGCGATTCAAATGCATAAAAAAATATTTACAAAATCAGGACAGGTGGAAAGTTCCATACAATCACAATTTATTTTGTAGTATATAAGAAGATGAGCAACACACTACAGTCACATGACACTTAAAAATGTTAAAAAAAGAAAAAATTAAGGTTAAAATTGAATCTCGTTAAATATGTCTCGTTAAAAAATTAAACTAAATTAATTTTTTATTAGGAAATCAAGAACGATTGGAATGAATTAATTAAAATTTGTGAGAATTTATATTCATTGCAATCGATTTCATCTGATGATAATCCATTTATTATAATGAGATAAAGATTTGATATAAGTTTATCTAAACTAATCTTTACTGGTATTTAGAAAAATAGTATGCATATTTAATAGATAATGGTCTGGATCAATGCATTGAATGCATGGTGAAGTAATTAGCAGGATTAGTTAGTCTGTCAGTTGAGGATCTCAGTCCGTTACCCTTTGAACTATATCCACCTGAATAGCGTAACAGATCTAGTTCAGCACGTCAATCTGAGATTGCCCGTGTATGACTATCTATTATCGATGCATAGTGTGCAAATCAAGACTACCAGGTCATGTCGATATCCTTCAATATATAGTCAATCTATATCTTCAATATTGTTAAGATCATTTTGATGCTTTTGTCTTTTCCGAGAAAATGTCAATGAAATATTAATGAACATTATTTTAATCACACAATTGTTCCTTTTCAAAGTAAAAATAATCATTGCCATTATTACGATAATGAGCATTAGCCGTAATAATAATAGTTTTATATAATGTAGATTTTTTATTGATAATAGTTTTTTTTTTTAACTAATGGTTTGTAATGTATAACTGAAACTCTATTTATCTTTTTATCTACATAATTTCATAAATATGAATTGGAATATAAAATAATAATTAAAAATGAATTTATTTAAGAAACGATTTTTAATTATTCGTATTTTAATTGCATCTATATATCTTGTACAAATTAATTTCTATTGCAAGTTTTCTTTTATATACTTCTTGTCGAATGTTGTTGCATCTTTTAATATTTCTTCTCTATTTTCTGTAATGAAGACTTATCGTTATTATTGTCATTTACATTTTAAGACTTTCAATTTTATCGATTTAATAAAAGAAAAGTACATTTTGTATTTAAAGTAACCTGCCTCACAATAATATAACAGCTGTTGTAGAACTTTGTCTCGTGTTTAATCGAGAAATTCCGCGAACAGTTTTTCGCTATGCATTTTGCATTGTTGTAGGTTTTCTTGATTTCGCTCGTAGAGACAGAGAAAGAATTCGTAAAAATGTCAAGACGCAGGTGCAACGACGGGCCTGTGGAAGAATGCATACGGTTGTCGCACGGACAAGAATATTTGCGGCAAGCAAGCAACGATCGTTACCGTTACCGAGAGTACTGGTCGTCACGCTTGATGTTACTGAATAGAATTAATTCAAATATCCTTGCCGGCGATTTCAAATTGTAATTTGACGTCGAATTAGACGCTGCTTGTTGGAAAAGTCTTCTGCCTTTTTATCGTCGCGTTTCGTTTGCGACATTGCTAAAAAAATCTTATGTTCTTGCTCGCAAAGATAGTTACTGCCACAAAATCGTAAAACGTTTAATTATGGTTATATTTCAGAGATGACTATATTATATTTTAATTATTCTTCATGTGAATTTTAAATTTTAAAATTTTGCGCGTTTTTATTCCACGCAAGTAAGACTTTTTGAAGCTATAATTTAAATTTTATTGGATTTTATATATTTTAATATTTTTGTTTATCGAAATAAATTATTTGAGCTCAATTTAGTTTAACGACTTCAAGAAATAGCTTCATGAAAAACGTAGCTTCATAAATTGAGACGGTTCTCGATTATCGGGAACAATGATCACCGCGTAATGGAAGCTCGAAGAGAAAGTTTGTGTTCTATAGCACAACGGTCGTGAGTTGTTAAAAGCGAGGGTTGCGTTCGAGAATCGCCGTCGTAATTAGACTCGTAACCAGGTGTCGCGTTTTGTTCGCCATTGTCGAGATGATTCAACGAACGAGGGGGTGATGCTTCTACCCGTTTCTTTTGCTTCCCGATAGAGGAGGTCTCCCCATCCTCATTGTCTGTTTTGCATTCAGCGATTTGATCACGCTACGCTAACTCGTCTAACGACCTCGACTCGCCTAACGCTTCGTACCATTAGCGATTTGCGGAATCGCCAATCTCACGGACAGCTTTCTCCTTTTCTTCTTTGTCTTGGCCTTAGTAGAAAACACGGTCGAAAAGTCGCAGGTGGCACGTTGGTCCTCATGACTCGGGAACTTCCCGTAGAAAATACGCATCACTAAATTGGCCAAATTTGTTGAATGCTTGTTGTCGAAGAGAACTACCGATGAATGAATCACCTGGAGTGAAAACTTGCAGGTAATCCCCAATAATAACAACAACACAACACGGGAACGCTTATCCTGTATTTATAACGAGTTTGTAATCCGTATGTTCGCTGACTATTTAATTTAGGGTTCGGCCCAGTACGAGCGATGTCTTTTAATCCTCAACCAAATCTCTCGGTTGTCATCTTCGAGAGTTCGTGTTTTCCTCTTAACCACCTTCCTTAACCTTGCCCTTTTCAGAACAATTCTATAGATTTGTCATCGTTTTCATTTGAATTAACAATGACAAATCTATAGAATCATGTGCTGGCTAACCGTAAAGATAAAAAAATCGTCTTTTGATTTTCTAAAGTAGAAGAAAGTATTGAGAAATGAATCATTATTTTCTGAAACAAAAATTGTTTTTAAGCTTCTTTTTAATTTGAATTCTAGGTCTGTATATATATTTATAGTCGATTCTGATATTAAGACTATACTTAAGTACAATCTTAAAATGTCATAAACTAATTAGAGAATCGCATTAGCATCTCAAAACATTAAGGTTTAATCTTAAAATAAAAACAAACTATGAATACCGGCCCTAGATGACATTTGATTTGTAACATTTAATTGCATCCGCTTGTTATACAATTTTGTTGATCTCGATTTCCGGAGACTGAGTCCTGCAACTAGCCGACCGATTCACGCGGAATCGCGGCCGAGAGGGTGACCGCGAGAAACACAAACTTATCTCTAGCCGGGATTCGCTTTTCCGAATTCGGTCAGCGGTGTTCCGTCGACCGAGGATTTTCGATGCGGCGCTGCACCCGCTCGTCTTTGTGTTGGTGCTTCTGCATTCGTGGCATTCCTCTTTTCAATCCGGCCGATGACCAACGAAGCCACAACCGCAGCCGGACCACGTTTTCGTGCCGTGGTTGGCGAGAAGCAGAAACAGCAAGAAATAGCTAGGGGTGGAAATGGGTAAGAAAGAGACAAACAGAAAGAGGAGAGAGATAGAGAGAGAGAGAGAGAGAGATAGAAAGAGATAGAGAAAGTACGTCACTAGCTTCGTACATTGCTTTTGCGAAAGGACGAGAACTCCTCTCTTCCTTTGATGTTCGGCATCGGTATCCAGCGAAGCGTAAATCTAATGTTCCTCGGGAGCACTCTCACACGATTTCGACTAGACTCTCTCGCAAATTGTAACATCATCTTCCGTCGAACTTCCTTTTATCACGCCGCTTGCTCATGCGTGCGCGCGTATACGCACGCAACTGTGTAAAATCGCGCGGTCCGTTGCGTTCAAAAATTTAAACGCCGAAGAAGAAATATTTCTTCTCGCATATCTCGAAAAGAAAAAGTGCACTTTAAGATAGATAATAATCTGCTGGAAATTGCAAACCAATAATGTATAAATGTACGATGTTTTATAAATATCAGTTCACAGACGTCGGACTATGATAAAAATCGCAAGAAACGTATACAGACACATTATTTATATTTATAGAAGTGTTTCATTTTAATTTATCTATTTTTAAAAAATGTAGGCAAAATTAATAATTTTTTAAATAAGCAATTATATATTTCCTTTATCTTAATTAATCCATCATTCTGTTCATAAAAGTATTAGTTAAGGTACGCGCGAATATAAAAAAATTAATAATTTACGAGATATTTAATACTTCGTTTCAATAGTAAATGTCAGAATAAAGTGTAAAATATCTCTTGAACTGTATTAGTTTTTTTATATCTCTACCTTAATACTTTTATATGTAGAATAATTAGAAGAATCATATTATATAAAAAAAAATTATATAATTCCATTTAAAAAAGGG
>Ga0157364_1002715_pt1 | contig 16745 bp, 15 predicted proteins | sample AttsexASBM2_FD_111476 | JGI IMG/M metagenome (GOLD analysis project Ga0157364, IMG submission 111476) | Fungus gardens microbial communities from leaf cutter ant in Ribeirão Preto, State of São Paulo, Brazil - Atta sexdens ASBM2 | ecosystem: Host-associated > Fungi > Mycelium > Unclassified ... | reverse complement strand
ATTCTTTCCGGCAAATCCACTGCTGAGCAAGGGGTAAAAAAGGTCAGCGAAGCGGGGTTTGATTTTATCTCCCGTGGGGCTGCACCTCCTAACCCGGCAGAATTACTGATGAACCCACGTTTTGAACAGCTGATCGATTGGGCGAGCCAAAATTATGACTTGGTACTGATCGATACCCCGCCGGTATTGGCAGTCACCGATGCCGCCATTATTGGCCGTTACGCCGGGGCCAGTTTGGTGGTGGCACGCTTTGAACAGAGTACCGTTAAGGAAATGGAAGTCAGTATTAAACGTTTTGAACAGAGCGGTATTGAGATTAAAGGTTGTATCCTAAATGGCATCGTGAAAAAAGCCAGCAGCTATTACGGCTATGGCTATAGCCATTACGGGTATTCTTACGATAATAAATAAAATCAAACAGCCCGAAAGGGCTGTTTACCCCCCTAGATAACTTATCCTCGTTATATATTCTAATCTATAAAACCTTTAACACTTTGGCTCCTATCTGGGCATTGGTGAGGGAAATCATGACGCGTGTAGCACGTAACTTCTGGGTCAGTACCTTGCTGATCTTGTCAGACTTTATCGGTTTTACTTTAGCCATTTATATTGCTAAAGGGATCTTATTACTCAGCTTTAGCCACTTTAAACAACGTATTCCGGATATCCCTACCGAAGGCTGGATCAGCCTACACTGGGGGCTGGCATTTTGCTGTGTTGGTTGGTTTGCCTTCCGGTTGCGCCATTACTTTTACCGTAAAACCTTCTGGTTTGAACTTAAAGAGATCCTACGCACACTAATTATTTTCGCAATCTTTGAAATAGCCATTGTTGCCTTTGCTAAATGGTATTTCTCCCGTTACCTGTGGGTATTAACTTGGTTACTTATCCTGATTATGGTACCGGCTCTAAGAATGCTTAGTAAGAAGCTGCTAGATAAAGCTGGATTATGGCAACGGGATACTTTGATTATCGGCAGCGGTAAAAATGCTATTGATGCTTACCATGCGATCACCAGTGAAAAAAACCTCGGTTTTCGGGTAATTGGCTTTATCAGTAGTTATCATACTGACACTGCGGTCAAAGAAATTAATGGCGTAGCAGTTAAGAACTATAGCAGTGACTGGTTATCGAAAAATACTGATAAACAGATGCAGTGTATCGTAGCACTGGAAAATGAACAGGCGGAGTTACGCAATAACTGGCTGCGGGAAATGATGATTAGAGGTTACCGCTATGTGGCAGTGATCCCAACCTTACGCGGTATGCCATTAGACAGTACTGATATGTCGTTTATCTTTAGCCATGAAGTGATGATTTTCCGCGTACATCAGAACTTAGCCAAATGGTCATCACGCTTTCTAAAACGAGCTTTTGATATTATCGCTTCGCTAGCAATTATTACTCTATTATCGCCGCTGTTACTATATATTCGCAGTAAAGTGACCAAAGACGGCGGTCCGGCTATCTATGGACATGAGCGTATTGGGAAAAATGGTAAGCCGTTTAAATGTCTGAAATTCCGTTCGATGGCGGTTAATTCCAAAGAATTATTGGCTGAATTACTGGCTAATGATCCAGAGGCTAAAGCCGAATGGGACGAGACTTTTAAATTAAAAAATGATCCGCGGGTCACTAAAATCGGTGATTTACTGCGTCGAACCAGTATGGATGAGCTGCCACAGCTATTTAATGTACTAAAAGGTGAAATGAGTCTGGTAGGGCCACGGCCAATTATCCATGAGGAACTAGAACGTTATCATGAGCAGGTTGATTACTATCTAATGAGTAAACCAGGAATGACCGGCCTATGGCAGGTCAGTGGTAGAAGTGATGTCGACTATGAAACACGAGTTTATTTTGATGCCTGGTATGTAAAGAACTGGTCAATGTGGAATGATATTGCCATTTTATTTAAAACAGTATCGGTAGTATTGAAAAAAGATGGTGCTTACTAATGAAAAGAATTAGCATAAGTAAAGACTTCTTATTGTCTTTATTCTTAGTGAGTATTATACCACTAGTTGGTTATGCTTGGTCATTACTTAAATTAAGAAGGTCTAATGCAAGATTGCTAATATTAGCCGTTTGTTTTTTTGACTTTTTCTTAGCGCTAAAGGTACCCCCATACCAGGACTTATTTAGGAGGTATACTGAAACATACTATTCGTACTACCCAGGGATGAGTTTATGGAATGCATTAGAGGGAAAAATAGATTTCCTGTTTTATATTAATTCTTTTGTATTTTATAAATTAAAACTCCCTTTTTTCTTAATACCAGCTATCTACTCATCATTAACAGTATATAACATTTACAGTTCTTACCTTAAAATTTACGATAACAGTATTAGTGTAATAGGTGAAAATAAGTCAAGGTTTCTAATAGCCTCCATAGTCGTTATAAGCTTTGTGAATGTAGTCGGGATTGCGACAACATTAAGATTTGGTTTTGCTGCATCAATGATGATAAATGGGATAATAGAATTTTATTTTGGAAAGAAAAGGAAATCCTATTTATTAGCTGCAACATCTATATTAATGCATGCATCGATGATTATACCAGCTTTTTCAGTGCTTGCAGCTTCATTTTTAAAAATAAACAGGTTGAGTACTATACTTCTATCGGTAATATGTTTAGGTATCAGTAATGTATTAATAAAGTATATACTTATTAGCTTCAATCCATTTGGATTGGGGACCTACTTTTTAGTAGGTTATGTAGATAGTAGTTGGGCATCATTTAGTACTGACATTTCAACTCTTTTTTTTATTTCAGTGCAATATATTGTTATACTCTATTTTTTCTTAAATACAATGAAAAGTGCTGCGATTAATAAGGGATATGCGAATTTCATTAATGTTTTCGCAGTAATATGCTTCTCATTAACCATCTCAATAACTGTATTCAACAGGTTTTTTAATGGGATGTTTCTTTATTTTTTAATGTTCTATTATCTTAATTCTAAATCTTATATTAGCAAGCATTATATAATCAAAATTGCACTTATAGGTTTAATATTTTATAACTTATTATTTATTAACGTTTATGTACAAAGACGGCCTATTATGTTAGGCAGGATGTATACAGCATTATATACGCCACCTATAATGAATATATTTTATACAATGACAGATTTCAATAATTACCTTAAGAAGATAAATGGTAAAGGTGATTGGATCGGTCACGAGTTAGGGAAATAAATGAAAAAAATATTAATAGTCACCTCTTACATGTCTGGTAAAGGTGGGATTGAAAAGATCATACAAAGAATGAATGATACACTTGCTGCCAAAATTTATACACTGTCTTTAAGTGATGGTGTTTATGATGAAAGTGGTTTTTTTTATCAGAAGAATATAAGTAATATTAATTGGATTCCGAAGGGGAAAGGAAAGCATATACGGTTGAAGTTTTCGAATAGAACGTTCAATACGATTAGTCACTTAATAATATCTTTTTTGTATTTAGCATTCAACAAAGTTGATTGTGTTGTTGCAACAGGACCAATGCAGGTTAACTATCTAAGTAAAATAATAAAACTGCTTAATAAGAATATCCCTCTTTATGGATGGCCACATTTCTCTAAAGACTCTGGCTTTGGCGATTTTGAAAACTTCAAATTAGCAGATAGAGTATTATGCATATCAAGGGGGATTATGGAGGAAATGAGGGGCTTAGGTATTGAAGATAAAAAGATAATCTATTTCCCCAACCCCTTTTCCGCGACCAAAAAAAATACACCTTGTACTGGGAATGTATTTCATTATGTTGGAAGAATACAATTTAGTGGTCAAAAGAATATCAAGGAGTTGCTAGATGCCCTTACAATGGTCAATAGCAATATAGTTGTGAACTTTATCGGAGACGGACCAGATCTAGATTATATCAAGCGTTATGCGATTGAGAAAAACATAATAGAAAAAGTATCCTTTGAGAAGGGATGGTTTGATAATCCCTGGGAGTTAATTAATGAATCAAAAGGCTTAATATTAACTTCGAGATTTGAAGGGTTGCCGACTGTTATAGGTGAAGCAATGTCGTTAGGAATCCCTGTAATAAGTAGTGACTGTAGGACGGGGCCAGCGGATTTTATAAAAAATGGATGCAATGGCTATTTATACCAAGAGGGAAACATAAAAGAATTGGCGAGGGTAATAGACGATATGTATTTGAATGGCGTTAGTTTAGAGACAGATGGAATAAAGAAAAGTATTTCATATTTTTATATGGATGAATATGTAAAAAGGTTTAATGATGTATTTGAATGAGTATGACAGCAATGACAAATAAATTAGTTTCCATATATTTACCAACCCACAATAGAAGTAGTCTTCTTAAAAGAGCAATAAGTTCTGTTTTAGAACAAACATACGATAATCTTGAGCTAATAATTTGTGATGATTGTTCTTCTGATGATACATGGAACGTTATTAAGAACTTTATGGAACAAGATAAAAGGGTAATAGGTCTTAGAAATGAAGTCCCCATGGGTGCATGTATCTCTAGGAACAAATGTATAGAGCGAGCTACTGGTGAATACATTACAGGATTAGATGATGATGACTATTTTTTGACAGATAGAATAGAAATATTGATAGATTGCATTAGGACTAAACAGGTAAGCTTAGTATGTAGTAACTTGATCTATAAGTATAAAGATAAAGATTTAGTAGGAGAACGTTACAGTGGTATGATAAATAAAAATGATATTGGTTACAGGAATATTGTAGGTAACCAAATATTCGCCCTCACATCATTATTCAAAAAAGTTAATGGATTCGATGTTAATGCTCCAGCATGGCAAGATTATGATCTTTGGTTTAGGCTAATTAATTCATATGGGCCTTGCTATAGAGTCAAAACGCCAACATATGTGATGGATATCTCACATGATTTAGAACGTATTACGACGAGTTCGAAAGCATATCAAGGATACAAGTACTTCCTTCAGAAACATAAAAGCAACCTAAAATGGTCTCAAATTAATAATTTATATTTGGAAGATTTGAAAAATCGAGGTGATGAAGTAAGAATTTCCGACGTTGTAGCACACCTGAATTGTTATGGGGTTATAAGTTATACTAAATATTTATTGAAAGAGAAAATCCCAATCTTAAGAAGATTCATTGAAAATATTAAGATGAAAAAAATATAGGTGGATAAATGAGAACTATTATTTTCTGTATGCTTATTGGTTTTACTTTCTTTTCATCAGCTAAAGATATGTTTACCCCCGGTAAAATATGGCTAGATAATAATGGTAATCCAATAAATGCACATGGGGGAGGCATAATAAAATCCGGTGATAAGTATTACTGGTTTGGTGAAAAGAGAAATCCTGGAGGGCTTATAAATAAAGTTAATGTATACTCTTCGAAGGATTTATATAACTGGAAGTATGATGGAATTGCATTGGACTTGGCAGGACTACCTGTACGCCATGACTTAGAAAGGCCAAAAGTAATCTATAATAAAAAAAATAAGAACTACGTCATGTGGGTTCATATTGAACTGAATGGACATTATTCAACAGGGAAAGCCGGAGTTGCAGTTTCCAAAAATATAATTGGCCCATATAAGTTTGTAAGTGAGTACTGGCCAAACCCCAATATTATGCCTATCAAAAGAGATGGGGATACATCGACAAAAAATATAATGGATGCGGATAGACGTTTTAAAAGATATTTTTCCAGAGGCCAAATGTTCAGAGATTTCACGGCCTATGTAGATACAAATGGTAAAGCTTATTTGATATACGAATCTGAAGATGATGTATCACTTCAGGTTGCAGAACTAAATGATGATTATACCAATTTTGATGGTCGTTATTCTAGAATCCTAGTTGGAGATCGTAATGAAGCACCAGCAATGTTTAAAAGGAATAATAAATATTTTCTTATAACATCTGGCTTACATGGTTTTACACCAACAGATGCAAGGCTGGCAACAGCCGATGATATTTTTGGTCCTTGGACACCTTTAGGAAACCCTGCTAAATCAGAAGATAAGTCATTAGTTGATAAAACATTTTATTCTCAATCAAACTTTGTATTAAAAGTAGATAATCAGTATATTTTCATGGGCGATAGATGGAACAAAAAAGATTTAACTAAAAGCACTTATGTATGGTTACCAATAAAGTGGCAAAACAATCTGCCCTATCTTAATTGGTATGATTCATGGCGTATTGATAAGGACGAAAATGAATAAAGTTGATTCACTACAGACTGTCAGAGCCGTTGCAGCTATAATGGTAGTGATTGATCATTCCTTAAATCAATTGAGTAAGTTTAGAGAATATGGCACAGTTTTAGACCATTACATTAATAGTGCAAAGTATCTTGGTAATATAGGAGTAATGGTTTTTTTTATTGTTAGTGGATGGATCATGATACTTACTACTGATAATAAAAATTGGACTCGTAATTTTGCTAAGGTTTTCATACTGAAAAGAATATTTCGAGTACTGCCACTCTATTGGATATACTTAACAATCTTGGTTGGTTTGTATTTGTTAGGCTTTGCTTTTCATAATGGTTATTATTCACCCGAAAAAATATTATCATCTTACTTTCTGATCCCTTATAAAGATTTTGCAACCGATGGTATTAATCCAGTCTTACCTCAAGCATGGACCTTGATATACGAGATGTTTTTTTACGGATTATTTTCACTATCAATATTATTTCTTTCAAAAAGGTTTAACATTTATTTTATATCATTTGTTTTTGCTTTTTTATTCATTTCATCATTGTGGGTGAAAAATAACTCAGCATTTCAATCATTTTCCTCCAATCCAATAACTATTTTTTTTATAGTAGGTATGTTGTTGTATAGAATGAAGTTGAATACTGAACTAGGTAAATATTTAAGACTTTCACTTCTTTTGATATTTATAATACTCACTTTCGCTCTTTTCACATTTTCGTACAGTAAAGATATTGAGTTTATATTAACAGGCTTGAGTTCGATTGTGCTATTTATATACATATTTACTAGTGCTCATAATGCAAAAATTGTAATGTATATTGGTGATGCATCATATTCAATTTATTTAATACATATTTTTGTGACATTGGCGTTTGGTACGTTATTGAAGAAAACCAATACATCTATGTGCGGAGATTTTTTACTTCTCTTAGGGACTATATTAGGAAGTATTATTCTGGGCTGTGTGAGTTATTATATTGTCGAAAGAAGATTAATTAAGTTTCTTAATAATACCTACCTAAAAAAGGCTTAAAATGGGAACTCCATCAGTTGCTGTTATTTTACCTGCTTATAATGCAGGGCAAACTATATCTAGAGCTATTGAATCCGTACTCAACCAGACTTATAGTGACTTCAATCTTTATATTGTGGATGACCATTCAGATGATAATACTGCTGAAGTAATACGTTCATACGAGCATCTTGAGAATGTTTTTATTATCAATCATGATGTTAATAAGGGCGTTAGTGAAGCACGAAACACTGGTATGAAAGCATCAAGTGAAGAATTAGTCTCATTTATTGACAGTGATGATGAGTGGCATAATCAAAAGTTAGAACTCCAGGTGGAAAAGATTAGATCTGGTTATAATATAGTATTTACTGCGTATAACTATATTAAAAATAGCAGTGTGAAATTTATTTCTTTTAATGATACAGAAATAACCCTTAGTGAATTTATTAGAAAGAAATTTAGAGTCTGTTTTTCTTCTGCTTTGATAAAGAGAGCCGAGAACGGATTTACTTTTCAAAAGTTAGGCCATGAAGACTTTTTATTCATACATGAATATATGAATTATTATGGCTCTGCTTATATTATTCCCGTTGCATTATGTAATCACTTTATTCAAGATGACTCTCTTTCTTCGCAGAAGAAAAAAGCTGCAATTTGGCACTATTTAATTCTAAAAAAGCTATATCCTAGAAATGTATTTATGCGCTTGTATCTTTTTAGTAACTATGTATACCAAGCATTAAAGTTCAAGCTTACAACAGGACATAATAATGTGTGATTATAAGGTTGCCATCATTATAGATAATGCTTATTCTTATGGTGGGACTGAAAATATTTGTAGCTATATGGTTAAGTCTTTGTCGCCATTATTCAATGTGGATGTAATATCACTCAAAGGACAAGGAGAAACTTTCTATCCTTTCACTAACGTTAATAAATTAATTTCTTTTTCTGATAAAAAAAAACCTTTACTCCATGCGGTTAAATTCATTAAAGCAAACAAATATACGCATGTTTTTGTGATAAGTATGGGAAGGTTAAGTGTTTTTTTCTCTATTTTAATGTGTATGTATCATATAAATAAGGTATCGAAGGTATATGCATGTGAACATGTAGCCTTCAATTCATTTAGTCGTCTAATTAAGTTTCTTAAAATAAAAACATTAAAGTATTATGACAATATTATTGTACTAACTGAAAGTGATAGGGTAAACCTCAAAGCTAATGGCTTGAATTCAATAGTTATTAGTAATCCAATAGATTATAAGTTCTTCTCTAAAAATAAATTAAATAAAAACATATTGGCTGTAGGAAGGCTTACATATCAGAAAGGTTTTGATTTAATGATTGAAATCTGGAAGAAATTTATTATTTTACATCCTGAGTGGAAACTAAACATTCTTGGGGATGGTGATTTGAAGGAAGCATTACAACAGAAGATAAATAGCTATGGTTTAGAGGGAAGTGTAACTCTTCATGGGCGAGTAAAAAATGTAGACGAATTTTATAAAGAAAATGACTTATTTTTGATGACATCAAGATATGAAGGATTACCTCTTGTATTGTTAGAAGCTAAATCATGGTCTTTACCATGTATTGCATACGATTGTCCAACTGGACCAAAAGAAATAATTTCTGATAATAAAGACGGTTTTTTGATTCCTTTCTCAAACTCAGAAGAGTTTCTAATTAAGTTGGAGTTATTAGCAGATAACCCTGATCTTATTTTTAAAATGAGTGATGCAACAAAATTCACACACATACAGTTTTCAAGTGAACAAATTTCTAAAAAATGGATTAAACTTATTAGGTAACTCTCATGCGTCATTCTTATTGTATTTTAGCACATGATTTTTCTCATGCCCTTGTACATTTAGTCTCTTATCTCTCAAATGATGTCAATAATTCTATATTTATTCATGTTGATGCAAAAAGTGATATTAGTGAATTTCTTACGTTAATTAGCCATAATGTGAAAATTATTGATGATAGGGTAAATGTAAGGTGGGGGGGGATAGAGATGATTAACGCAACTATCTCGTTATTAAAGAATGTTGAGGGTGATGGATTTTGCACATTACTTTCTGGGGATGATTTTCCATGTAAGACACTTGAGGAATTAAATTATTTTTTCTCAAATCCAGAAGTAGTTGGTAAAAACTTAATCCACTTCCAGGATGGCAGGAACTCTTTTGTTGACCCCAAAATACGTTTTAATTATATATATCCTCATTATTTCTTTAAAAAGAACAGAACTCGATATGAGAAATTCTGCTGCTGGGTTTATAAAAAGTTTCCTCGTAAAAAAAACCTGTTTGGTTGTACATATTTAAGGGAAAAAAACATACAACTCTTCAAGGGAACGCAATGGTTTAGCTTGAATAAAAAATCGTTAGATAAAATTTTAGATTTCCTTGAAAATAATAATGATTACTATAAATCATTCATGGGTACCTTTTGTGCAGATGAGATTTTTTTTCACACACTTATAAAATATCTTCGTTTGCCTACCTATCATGATCCTCTTGCTGTTAACGATTGCCTCCGGTACGTTGATTGGACTACTGGGCCACAGTATCCAAAATTACTTGATGAAACCGATTTGGAAAGAATTAGTGATTCTAAATGTCTTTTTGCCCGTAAGGCCTCCCCTAATATTGATTTTAGGAAGTTTTATATTTCATGAATTACATTACTCCTCCTAGCAAATTCGAGATAAACACTTATGAAATATAAAAACGTAATAGTTTTGAGGACTCATTTTTTCAGCCAGCGCTGGCATGATATTTTAATTAAATTATCTCCTGCGTATTATGTTGTTGTAGTTATCGATGGCCGCGTTCAAGAACTTAGGTATGATGATTTTAAAGTCGTAAAATTCAATGTTCCTAACGTATCTTCGTTAGAACTAAAAACTGCAAATGATATGCAGTGGAGGTTTGGAGATTATGCACTATACCTGGCACATAATGCTTTAAAAAATGACAATATCACATATGATTATATGTGGTTAGTTGAGCCAGATGTTTATATGCGAGCCCCTTTCTCAGAGATGATATCTTCGTGTGCTGAGAATAGTTATGATTTATTAACAAGTTATTTTGGTGTTGCTGGTCCAGACTGGATGTGGTGTAAGTATAGGCATGAGCTTTCATCTAAAAACGTCTATATGACTTTCTTTCCCTTTATGCGTTTATCCAATAGGTTAGTAACTGATTTAATTTCAGAGCGAATAAAATTGAATACCATGGCTAACGATGAGTCTTTCGTCGGAACATTCGTTGGCAATAACAATTATTCGGTTAATTTATTTTCTAGTTACAGTGAAGTAAATTACTCCAGGAACTCATTCTCGTATAGGTTACCACACTACTTACCTTTTATAAAAAAACGCATAATGCCAAAGTATAATTTATTTCATCCTTGCTTTGATACTTTTGGTGATTATCTAAATCATATCATTAAAAAAGGATCATGGAAGAATATACTAAAAAGATTTTTTTTCATTGAAAATAAAGATTAACATTATGAAAGAAAAAAATAAAATAATAGCTAATACAGTTTGGTTACTTAGTGAGAAAACTATAAATATCATTGGGTTGATTTTTGTCACATCTTTTGTTGCTAAGTACATAGGCCCTACGAATTTTGGAAAACTAAGCTTAGCTACTTACTTATTTAGCTTAGTACAAACCGTTGCTATTTGGGGTACTGATACCCTATGTGTAAAAAGGATAAGTAGAAATAAAGCTTCAGGAATGGCCCTCCTTTTTTCTTTGTCAAAGTTGAGGTTGAGCGTTTTCTTTATAATAGCAATGCCTGTTCTAGTTTACATATATATGTCATCAGGTATTATTGCTTTCTACTTTTCTTTAGCGGTTGCTATATCTACATTTATATATATACAAGACGTTTATATTATTGCTAATAATGCTACATATCAGTCTAAATTTAATGTGGTTTCGAATGTTATAGGGCTTGCTATTAGTCTTTTAGTTAGGTATTTCATTGCATATTTCAAGTTAGATGTCATTTGGCTTTCAATTCCAATAGTAACAATAAATCTAATTCCATTTGCTTTGAGGTTTTTTCTTTTTAGGTATAATTCTAGAGAGAGTAATATTAAAGTAAGTAAGCGTGTTAAGAATGAATATAGTCGGTATATTTTTTACGCAGGATTCCCTCTTGTTATATCTAGTATATCGGTCGCGATCTATTTTAATACATCACGCTTGATGCTTGGTGCAGTTGAATCAGTTAAAGAGCTAGGGATTTATTCTGTAGCTATTACACTAGGTTCTGCTTGGAGTTTTGTTAATAATGCTTTTGTTACCTCAATGACACCCAAGCTTTACTCTTCTAATAATAAAGATACATCTATGCTAATATCAGCTTTTATGGGGCAATTCATCATATTGATAAGCTTTTTGTACTTTGTTTTTTTCTTTTTTGTAGGTGATTACGCTGTCAGTATTTTATACGGACATGCTTATCTTCAAGCATTTCAAGTAACTATACCTCTCATATTTTCAACTATGATTTCTTCTCTGGGAATGCCTACAAGTAGGTTTATTGTTCATCATGAAGGGTATGGTTTTTTAGGTAAGAAAACAATTATAGTATCTATAGTTGGGCTGCTTATTTCGTATTTACTTATTCATAAGTATGGGATTATGGGTGCTGCATATTCAACACTTTTGGTTGAAATATTGTCGCTCACAATCATGAATTACTTCTTCAAGCATGGTGTTGTTTTGAAAATGCACTTAAAAATGCTTGACTTTACTCTCTTTAAAAAAATTTTCCAAAAGGATTAGCAAGTGGATAAAATTGACTTCGTTATTCTATGGGTCGATGGTGATGATGAGTCCTGGATAGAATCTTATAATTATCATAAAAAATTGATTACTCCTATGGATGCCTCTATCGATAAGTCTAGATTTAGAGATATGGGGATATTAAAATATCTGTTTAGAGCCATAGATAATTTTACCCCATGGGTTAATAAAGTTCATTTTGTAACCTGCGGGCAAAAACCCAGTTGGTTAGATCCAAATAGCCCTAAGTTAAATATTGTTAATCATACTGATTTTATTCCATCGGAAATTCTTCCGACCTTCAATTCCACATCAATTGAGATGTACCTTCACAAAATACCTGGTATAAGTGAGAGATTCGTATACTTTAATGATGATATGTTTATTAACAAACCTCTATCACCAAGTTTCTTTTTCAAAAATAGTTTACCGTGTGACACCCTATCTTTATATCCTAATATTGAAGATGATATAAGTAGTTATCCTTATGGTGCGATGATGCACACAGTACTTACACTAATCAACAAAAAACGCTCACCAAGAACTGTCGCCAAAAATAATTTAACTAAATTTTTTAATTATAAGTATGGCTTTGCTAACAATGTTAGGAATTTACTTTCTCTTCCATGGTGGGGGTTTACAGGATTTAAATTAACCCATAGTGGACAGCCTTACTTAAAATCGACCTTCGAAAAAGTTTGGGATGAATATGCTGAATTATTGTATCATTCGTCGCACTCAAAATTCCGGCAGGCAAATAATATTAGTCAATATCTTTTCTCTTTCACTCAATTAGTATCGGGCGATTTTTATCCTGTATCTCCTAAGGGGCGATATGCTTTTTACAACCTCTGTACCAAAAATCATTTTAGTGCATTGGAAAATATCACATCTCAGAGGGATGCGATCATTTGTCTAAATGATAGTGAGAAAATGGATGACTTTGATAAAGTAATGTCCTTGGTGCAATCTACATTCGAAAAAAAATTCCCAATCAAGTCATCCTTTGAAATATGATTTAGGATAATAAATTTAGGTCTGTGTTTTGCTTCGCACACATGCACAGACCTAAAATAAAGACCGCGATTGAACTACCAAATATAATGGCTATTATGAATATCAGTGTAATCATGTTTTCCTCCTTACATTGGTCTCTGTGGATATCTATACCAGTAAATTGTTACAGGCGCGTTACTGCTTCAGAAAATCTCGCTTGACCTTATCTATTGAGGTGTAAATCTATTCTATTCACCTTTGTCCCGTCTAATCTGTAAATCCCCCGTCCCCCCTACATTGATCATCCCCCCTAAATAGAGGATAATATCCTGTTAAGGCTGTGTTTTTTGGCTAACTGTCGGAAATCATTGGCAATGCCGGCTTCCTGCTCAGTGGTGCTGGCAGGCCGTATTGGCCTCGGCCATCGGTCTGATGTGTCTGCTGATGGCGGCGCATAATGATAAAAACTTTAAGATTGCAGGTTGCTGATGAACGTTTTGATTACAGGTGCGGCGGGTTTTATCGGATTCCATTTGGCGAACAGGTTGTTAACTGAAGGCCATACTGTTATCGGCGTCGATAACATGAATGACTACTATGATGTGGCGCTTAAGCAGTCGCGACTGGATAGGTTAAAACAGCATTCAGCCTTTACCTTTTATCAGACTGATCTGGCTGACCTTACTGGGCTGATGTCGGTGTTTGATAGCCATCCTTTGGATGTGGTGGTCAATATGGCCGCTCAGGCCGGGGTTCGTTTCTCTATCGAAAATCCGCAGGAATATTTGAAATCAAATATGCAGGGTTTTTTGAACCTGCTGGAGTGTTGCCGTAAGGTCAAGATCGGGCATCTGATCTATGCCTCTTCAAGCTCAGTTTATGGCCTTAATAAGAAGATGCCGCTGTCGACGGAAGATTCGGTGGACCATCCGGTGTCGTTCTATGCCGCCACCAAAAAATCCAATGAACTGATGGCGCATACCTATTCGCACCTCCATTCCATCCCGACCACCGGTCTGCGCTTCTTTACCGTCTATGGTCCTTGGGGTCGTCCGGATATGGCGCTGTTCAAATTTACCAAGTCTATCTTGGCCGGTCAGCCTATCGATGTGTATAACCATGGCGAGATGTACCGTGATTTCACCTATATCGATGATATTGTCGAGTCTATGGTGAGGTTGTTGGATAAGGCTCCGCAACCTGATCCAAGCTGGTCGGTTGAGCAGGGTGGGGTGGCAAGCAGTTCAGCGCCTTACGCGTTGTACAATATCGGTAACAGTCATCCGGTGAAGTTATTGGATTACATCAAAACCTTGGAAGAGGCGTTGGGGATCAAAGCGCAACTTAATCTGATGCCCATGCAGCCAGGGGATGTGATGAATACCAGCGCCGATACTGCGCCGTTGTATCAGAAAATCGATTACAAACCTTCAACGCCGATTAATCGCGGGGTCGCTGAGTTTGTCCGCTGGTACAAAGATTATTATCAGGTCTGATCATTGAAAGAGCCTTAGTCTCGGTGAACTTATCGCGGCTAAGGCGATAACTTGTCCGTCGGTCCTCCCAACCGCATAAAATCCTCCAGTAATGATGGCTTAGTCAGCTTGGTTGGCGAACGGTATTTTCGTCCGTTGACCAAACCTTTTTTCTCCTCATTCTGCAACCACGCTGGTTGTGCATAATCTGCCCGCTTCTTGCTTCTAACCGCTTCTACCCCAGCTCCTCGTCACACTCTCCATACCCTTAGCTACCCCAAATCTTGCTGATCTGTCCGGCTCTGGGATCCTTGGGGGGCTAAACGAGTCCACTCCCCCAGGCTATATTTTGGGGTTGGTAAGTATTCCTGAATATTTTCATCTTTAAAATTGGTCAATTTTTCTGGTTATTAGGATAGACATTTAAAAATAAACAGAATTGTTACCCACTTACTAGTTTATTAAAATTTAATTCATCAGGAGTATTGAACTTTAATCTGATGGCCGGGATTAATCTATGCTGAATATTTTGCGTTACCTCTCATTTATAAAAAACTCTTCCGCGTACAGGATCCCGACGAGGAGTTAATCCGCTAATGTGATCTGCGATGATTTATTTCGGGCAGAGAAAAATGTGGAAACTGATTAATCCAATTCAGCACTACAGCTGGGGAAGTAAGACGGCACTGACGCATTTATTTGGTATTGAGAACTCGACAGGGCTGCCGATGGCTGAATTATGGATGGGCGCTCATCCGCAAGGTAGTTCGCAACTGAATATCAACGGTGAAACCCTGACCCTGGAGCGTTTTATTCAGCGTGAACCCGAACGGTTACTTGGCCGACATCTGGCCGGGGAACATGCAAGGTTGCCATTTTTATTTAAAGTGCTGTGTGCCGAGCAGGCATTATCGATTCAGGTACACCCTGATAAAGCGGCGGCAGAACAGGGGTTTAGAGACGAAAATCAGCGAGGGATCCCGCTCGATGTCGCTGAGCGTAACTATAAGGATGACAATCATAAACCGGAACTGCTGTATGCACTAACGCCGTTTCAGGGGATGAATGGCTTCCGGCCATTGAATAATATCGCCGCGTTACTGGCCCCTTTTTCGACAACGGCAGCCACATTCCGCACATTTATTATCTCGCCAGACGAAGCGCAGTTACGTCAGCTGTTGGGCTGGTTACTGACATTGCAGCAACAGCCCCTGCAGCGAGTGCTAAAGCAGCTTGATAGCCTCAGCCAGGCATCTCAACAACCTCCCTGGCCCACGGTTAGCCGATTATTAGCGGATTTTCCTGGGGATATCGGGGCCATAATGCCGCTATTGCTCAATCTGATTACGCTACAGCCCGGAGAGGCGATGTTCCTCAGTCCCGGTACTCCCCATGCCTATCTGCAGGGGAGCGGGTTGGAGATTATGGCTAACTCAGACAATGTGCTGCGCGCGGGGCTGACCTGTAAGCATATTGATAGTGACCAACTGCTGGCGCATACCCGTTTTTCCGGCCTTAGTGTGGCCGAATGCCGAGTACACCCCCGGGTACTGGACGGTGAAATTCGCTTTCCGGTACCGGTGGAGGATTTCAGCCTAGCGATCCTACCCTTAGACGGGTCTGTACACCTGTTACAACAGCGTGGCCCTCTGATTTTGTTCTGCATTCAAGGAAAAGTCAGCTGTGAGTCTGGTAGCACAATACTGATTTTGCTGCCCGGTGAGTCATTATTCGTGGCAGCGGACGACAGTCAGGTAGCGGTGTATGGCTATGGCGAAATAGCCATTGCCGGGGGGGGCGATCGATAATTTAAAAATAAGATTTCTATCACAGAATTAATACTCTTTTCTCAGGAAACATCATATTACTGGACACGATGATGGCCGCTGAGATACCAGATTTTTTTGGTTATAAATTTTTCTTCTTAATAATATTAAAAGCTGAATCGATTAACCGATGTAACTGGAGTTCATCGAGTGTCGGTTTTTGTGATCGACTTAAATAATATGCCGATAAATTACCGTGCTGCATCACATATTTTGTTTTTTTTAAGAAATAAAATAAGGGCGAAAACCATTCTCGTTCCTGTTGTATGCCTCGTTTCTGATCCACCCAGTGCAGCGACAGGATTTTAAAAAGTGTTGAGACGGAGGCAGCAGGTGACTATTGCTATTGTCATTGCTACGCACGGTTGGGCTGCTGAACAGCTGCTCAAAACCACTGAAATGCT
>Ga0157364_1002714_pt1 | contig 16746 bp, 10 predicted proteins | sample AttsexASBM2_FD_111476 | JGI IMG/M metagenome (GOLD analysis project Ga0157364, IMG submission 111476) | Fungus gardens microbial communities from leaf cutter ant in Ribeirão Preto, State of São Paulo, Brazil - Atta sexdens ASBM2 | ecosystem: Host-associated > Fungi > Mycelium > Unclassified ... | reverse complement strand
TTCTAACATGGTTCTGGTTCTATGATTTATCAATGAAATTCACACCCGACGAATACTAAAAATCATTTTTGTAAAAAACAAAATCATTCCTCTACTTTAAGTGACATAAGTATAAAAATATTTTTCGAGTTACTAAAAATATGAATAAATTAGATTAAAGATTACTCTATCAATCATCAAAAATAAATTAATTTAATTTCACAGTTCCGTCCGTCAAATAACATTTGTTGTTCCTAAGATTTCCAAAAAGATTATATTTTCTACAAGAGTATGACATATTTTGAGTTGCGTATTTTTTAAATAAAAAGAAATTCTTTTATAGAAAATATTTAGAATTAAGACTATTTTGATCAAAGTTTGAAAAAGAAATAGTTTCTTTTTGAATTTTGTCTTTTAATTGATCAATCGATATAAACACGAACTTGGCGATATTTCGGAAATTCATTTCTTATTAATTATTCAAATTTGTTATAACTTTTTAGAATATCAAAATAGTCATAATTCAAAAGTGGATTTTTAAATATTGTGAAAATAAGAAATAATGGCATTTGATTGTGTTTCTAAAAGTATATTTTTGCTGATATTATTTAATTAAATAATAATCTTTTGTTAAAAATAGTTTCTTCGCTTTTCTGAAGAAACTTAATTTCTTTAGCTGTTATTTATAAATATAAAGGGAGCGATATACTATGATTTCATTACATATATTATAATTTCTTGATTTAAGAAAATACAAAGAATACATTTTACAGTATATATATTTTTAAATTAAGGGAGCGATATATTATAATTTCATTATATATATTATAATTTGTTGAATTAAGAAAATACAAAAAATAAACTTTAGTATAGCTAGTAAAATGTTAGAAAAATTCGGTTGCTGTAGAAAAAATTTAACAATCATTTTTCATTAAACAATATTACAAAATGACACTACACTTAATGATGCTCTTCTGATTTCTCATCCATGATTAATGGATTTGACTTTGTAGGCAGCTTATGTACGTACAACTTTAGCTGATTCCTTGATCGATTATGAACGCGGCGCAATTCTCGCATTCTCGCCCAATTACTCTCGCAGCTTAGATCGCATTCCATTCTAATCCGTAGAATACTCGGTCGGTTAAAGTGTCTTTGATAAACGATTGCGGTACAAGAGCATCTATACTATTTGACAAATAAAACTTAGAGAAATGGAAATAGCACAATACAACGTTTTTAGTTTTACTTTTTTCTTTTCTTAACATGTGCATTGTATTTTATTTCTAAATACAAAGTTTTTGGATAGAATATTTCATATGTTTCGGAAACTTCCGTATAATATTGAAGTTAATAAAACGATACAATAAAATATTGCATCATCCATTGTTATATATACATAATATTCAATTTTTTCAATTAATTAACGTATCAATTAACTTGTTAATAATATTAATATTAATATTCGTTATTATTCGTTGATAATAAATCCATATATTATTTCTCTAAAAAATCGTAAATAGAGATGTGGAAAACAAAGTGCCGCGTTCACGTTCGCTAATTTTAGTACGGGACGTAATATGCGTCTGCGGTCGATTAGGACGCGCTGTTGCACTGACCAGCAAAGCCTCTGTAAAACGCATAGTCTCGCAGTCCGCATTCCGTTCTGATCCACAGAATATTCAGTCAGGTAAAGCGTCTTTGATAGAACATCTCTTTGGCACGATGACAACGAGCGTTGTGCGAAAGGTGAAATACAGGAAGGGAGAAGGGGGTAAGGAGATCACGAGAAGGTGCATGAGAAAGAGAAGGTACGAGGACTGGGAGGTCTGCACGGGGTGTGATCATCAAAGTGACCCATACCCTGTTAAACGGCTCACGTCTCGATCACAGACAAGCCGGAGCAATGCCGCCGAGTGATACCAAGGGCTGTGCCCGGCCGAGGGTGTCACGGTGAATTTAATTAATGCAATTTAGCATCCATCCATCATCTCTCGCGTTTTTGCCTTAACGAGGGCTGCTACCATCGGCAGGGCCGTTGCTGCTGTTGCTATTGCTGCCGTCGCCGCCGTCGCTGCTGCTGATGCTATAGTAAATCTACGTGGCACTTTGATGAGACAAGCAAGCCTCTCTCAATTATATCGATACCTGGACCGCCCCCCTTGGCGCAGCCCTTCTTCCTGCTTCGATCACCGTCTCGCATCATGGAACCCAGGCTTTACGATCACCCAGCCGTATTAAACTGCGCCGTACAAGCAACGCGTTAAGCTCGACGTTCGTGTATGTTCGTCAACGTGCGGTCGTATACAGGTTGTGTGTGAGCCAGCTGCTACCTATAGTCGCTCGTATCGGAGCAATAGACATCGACGCGGTGGGTAATAATAGTGCAGGAAAAAAAAAAACGAAAGGCGCACAAAGGCATTGTCCCTCGCCTGTTTTCGTGTAGTCCACTCTGGCGTCTTGTTAGTAACCGCTGCAAACAGGCGCCTGTCGTGTCCCGCTATCCGAGCAACATCGTGGGCCGCATTTAAGTGAGATGTATCACATGTCAACGGCACAAAGCCATTCATTTTATAGCTGCTCTTGTGTCCGTCTCTCTGAACAGATTTGCTTGATGTGATCCACAAGAAGGATTGGATCATAACAAGATTGCGATCGAATTAATACTACATTTTCATTACACTGCAATCAAACTTGTCACACGTTGATTATTTTGTAAATATTGTTGTACTCGATAATGTGAATATCTTTAATTATTTTGCGAGCAATGCACTTCGATTTATTTTAGATATATTTTAGATATAATAATTCCCGAATAAATTACAATCCCTAAATAAATGTTTTTAAAACTTACAATACTCGCCTTCGTAATGTGTTCAGAGAAACGAAACTGTAATCGTCTTGAACAATGTTGTTTTGCAATGATACCATCAAAGAAATGTGTACGTAGCGAAAAACGATCAAACCAAGATTGAAACGTATGCCAGATTGGATCCTACAATACAGTGTTCATTCCTGTAGAACGAAACCGTATGTAATAGGGGCGAGCATAGTATCCGCTCATCGGCTAAAATAGTTTCCGATAAGGTGAATACGAGAGAACCTCTCTCTTCTCTTCCGAATCGCACTTCCACAATCGTGGGAATCGTCGCGATTTCAGGTGGTAGTTTCAGTGTTAAGCGAGTTCTCAAACACCACTGTACGAGAAGCCTCGGTGCCTATGGCAAACCCGCTCTGCTGTACACTCTAATATGAGAAATAATATTGAGAGAGTACATGACACATATATCGTAACGTTAATAAAAGCTCTCTGTGTAATGAAAAACGCTCGTCCATGCCTCTCTAGTTTAATTATAGTCTTAATAAAAAATTTTTGACCATATTTTATGTCAATATAGCTCATTTTCTTAATAATCCTTAATAATTTCATTTATACACAAAGAGAAAAATGCCAATTGAATATTTATTAAAATTAATGTAAACATATATTTATTTGGTACACAATTTTTTTATTATTTATATTTAGCAAATATTTATTTCCGTAAATAAATGTTATATTGATACGATATTCAAATAAAATTATTTATTAAAATTTAGGGCATTTTTTTCTCTCTGGATATCATATGTGTATATTATAATATATTATAATATATTATAATTGTAATACATTTTTAATAATTAAAAGTTAATTATTGTATTGTTGCGACAATATTATCATTATCAACTACTATTATTATATTAATTACTAATAAACATATTATTAATATTATGAATTTTGAATGACTAAAAGCCTCTGTTTCAATGTATAACAGGCTTATAACAAGCTGAACCGTAAGCGTTCTAGAAGATTATATGAGTGCGGGAAGCGATGCAGGAAGAACAAGATCGTAATGCAGTTTGTAGAGCCGAGCTTAGTAGCCGCGCGTAAAGATTATACAGCGCAAAATGGTTCAGCTCCGAAATAGCACTGGCATTATTTTGAGTTTAACGACAAGACCATATGCACACCGGTACTTTTACGGAATTAAGTAGATTACTGTATCCGTATCGAACACAAGCAATTTGCACTTGCACATCATATCTCCTCATATTCGTTCAACATTGTTTCTCTCTCTCTCTCTCTCTCTCTCTCTCTCTCTCTCTTTCTCTCTCGCTCGCTCGCTCTCTTTCTCTCTTTTCGTAAAGGGCTTATGTAAAAGAACTCACAACTGGTGTACCACGACAATTCTCGCGTACCGATTCTAATCCGCAAAAATCGCTTAATCGCGACCAGCTGTGTCGTAATAGATCCCAGGTCGTCAGCAGATACGCGAGATTGGGCAACACGATTGCGACAGTTAAACGATTCATCGCTGCGTGTATCTAGCCGAGCCGGAAAAACGAGAGCGTCACGCATTTCGAGCGAATCGTTACGCGATCCGAGCGTGATAGTAACTTCGATCGACACTGAAATATTAGCCGCGTTAGTTCTACAAATGGATTTCGTCCAGGAAGCGCCTGTCACGACAATACGTCGCAGCAATGCGAAATCCTCATATCGACATTTATCTTCCACCAGGTGAGAATAATGTATGAGACCGTGAGGTCTTGAATTAACCGAAACGACCACGATCGATATTAGATAGCGTACCCGAATCGCTCGCATTTTAGGTATTAATAATGATTATGGCGAAATGATGTATCACAGATAGATATATCATAGATAGAATAGTATATGATTGCTTGGCGCGCGCACTCACGATGCATTAAATGATTTTTCATAGAGAAAAATGATTGAAGACGATTGCTTGTCATGGAAACAGTCCGAGCGTAATTACGTTAATGAGCGTTGCTTGCGTCGCGCATTAACTCGCACCTACCAACCACACGCTTTTCGCGAGCAGACGATCGCGCAACCCGGTGGTCGCGTTCGATGAATGCGGCTTAATTGGTGGGCGAGGCCTCTAATTATATAGCTGATTGTCGGTGCCGTCCATCGGCGTAGCCGCCATCTGCATTACCAGTGATTACAGTGACGTTCCCTCGAAATGATCGCGCGTTCTCCATATCCGTTCATACTCTTCTGCCCCCGATCTCCCGACCAACCAATTCGGTCTGATTATACATTCCGTTTTAGGGTATTCGGGCAGTAGTGCATTTTTCACGAGCAGTTAACTGAAGTAATTAGTCATTGGACAGCAAGCAGCCGGAATAAACGGTCCATCCTGGAGAGCATTTTGCGGCGTACGTATATACGATCGATACGTCCCGACACGCCGGTACGAAACTTTGGGGCTTTAGAATATGTCAATGAATACCGAATACAGACAAAATGGAGTGCCGATAAGAAAAATCAATGCGCAATTCTAAAATGCTCAAAATATACCAATAAAATAGTATCGAGAAAATTTCCAATACACAGAATACATTCTTAAATTAATAACAATATCATACTTTGCCATTTTCTAATGTTTTCATCAATCAATTGCCGAATTTTTCGTATGTATAAAGTGCTTCAGATTTTACCACCTAGTTTATTTTTCAATACGTCGAATTTTTAACAATGTAGGAATGCGGAAATAAAATAAAATGGTTGTGGCTGGACGCGCGTTCAACCGCACACTGTGCACAGTAATATCACCCCTATTGGCATTTAGACCGCGGCGTTGCGAACGGTTACCAAAAGCCGCGGACCAGCAGGCGCATTCGATATCATACTAGTGGCGTTATTAATTCCCAGTGGTTCCATCGTATACACGCTCGGGACGATTGCCGTTAATCGTGTCTGCGGGCCGGTTAATCGTTCAGGTCGAGATGCTTGATTAAAGTGGAGCGAATATAGGCTATGATAATTACCAAAGCATTCGATTATTCTTGAAGAGAATTATTTCAAGGGAGTTATTAAACATTAATATTGTTTTATGAACCATACTCTTCTAATTATAAATAGAAACGCGCATCAGATTATAATCAATGACCGGAAGATAATTTTGCTCCGAATACCTTCACTTGCTGAATCTCGCTGGTACTCGAACTGGAATAATGCGGTCCCTTTCCGATGTTTCGATTCCGGAACAATAACTCGACATTATACAAATCAAACGAGCGTTGATATTCATGAATCTGAAGCCAGAGGGTGAACGTATAATTGCATTACGCGCACACCCTAAAATACGACGACAGGGAGATCCATTCCGTGTCCCTCCATCGGCTGCAGAGCCCATCGAGTTTTCTCCCATATAATCGTCTGTATTTCACGCATTTCCACCTCGAATCAGACAGAAGCGTTAACCGAAAAACGGCAATGCAAAAATCTGCGATGGATCTCTATTCAGCTGGCTTTTTTCAAAAATATCTCTCTGTTATTTCCGATACTTTCGACTATTCATGCTTTATAAGTATACATTATTCCATTTCGTATTTCAGTTACCGATTTAATTTCACTATTTTCTCAATACATTCCACCGTACTCAAATATACATATGATTCTCAACCACGAACTCGATTGCAGTTCGTGTGATTATGGTCAACAACAATGCCACAATGTCCATAATAATAATACACATCATATGTGGAGGATGCGTTCGTATGGAATGGTACGAGCGTGCCGACCATAAGATAACCAATATATATATATATATATATATATATATATATAGGAGGAAGAAACGAGCGACGGACGAAATGAGAGAGATTGCGCGAGAACAGAACAGACGACAGGTATACGCCTTTCAGTTTTGTGCGGCGAAGGGAAATTGAAACAGCTAACCGCGTTGGCGTTGACGAGAGTGAAGAGAGAGAAGAGGTTGGCGCATAGCGAAAAGAGGCGACTATCAGGGGGAGATTCAGTTCGGAGGGTGCGAACAAGAGGAAAAGAGAGGAAGAACGAGAGAACGAGAGGGCTCTGCGGGAGAGATTCAATCAAACGAACGCATATAAATGAGTCGTTTCAGAGTAAAACTGAATTATACGCCGACGCTTCTATATCCACATGCGTGTGTCATGCATGCACATATATACAACAGGTATCCAGCTTCACTGTTGCTATCACGAACTGTAGAGTGTTGTTATATGCTGACGAATATCTGGGAATGCTCGGCGGTAGACCCTTACTCAAAAAGATCTGTTTAGATAACTCGACAATTCGGCGACGAGTGGCATACTGGATAGGTCGAAACAGTCGTAGAGTTGAATTAAAAACAGCCAGATCGATGATGGAAAAAGGTGGTGATAGTTAGAAGATAGTTAGAAGTTGAGAAGATTTGAAAATGAGTGAATATTAACGTCCTCCAATCTGCATGGAAAATTTTTTTAATGGATTTCTTACTTCCATCGCGTTCTGTGAAAGAAGTAATCTTCCATGCAATCATTGAAAGGCAAGGAAACCGGGATATTGAGATAAAGGCGGAATTACGAATGCAATAGGTTTTTAAATCCAAATACGTAGCGTAATAATATTGGTTGTATGATATAGGTGTTCCTTACAAGATCACACGCGACAAATCTTTTCTTCCAAAGTAAAGTTACCCCGCAACGAACAAATATAAATCTTGAAAAGAACGATCGCTTCTCGCGAAAAAGAAGTGGACGGCCTCGTAGCATGAGTGACGTTAAAGCGAGAGGGATGTGGAGAGAATAGCGAAAGCGAGAAGCTCTGAAAGATGTGAAAAGAGAAAGAAGGTGAGAGCTGACGGACCCCGCGGTAGGAAATTAAATAACCAAACTTTTCCACAAGGATCCCGGGGGTTACTTTGGAAGCCAACGCCGGGCAGGGCAATGGCAATGGCGGTGAAGTGACTGGAAAGAATCAAAAGAACAAACGGGGTGGCTAAGGGAGGAGGTGAGGTCGCAGAGGGACACGGGGTAAGGATGTGGCGAGTAGCGAGGACCGCAAGAAGTGCAAGATAAACGTGCCACGCTCCGCCATTCCGTGTCCTCTTTGTCCCGCGCCAATTCTGGCGTCGCTTCAACGCATTTTCGAACTTTTCGTCCGTCTCGCTCGCCCGCCATCCGTTATTCTTCTTGGTCTTACTGGCCTGCATTGCGCACGAGCCCCGTCGTCACGCTGGGACGCCCCAACGCGGTAAAGTTCGCCCGAAATCTTTCTTCACGTTCCTTTCCGCCGGAGACTTCCCTCGCGCCAAGTTTCTTCATTATGCCAATGACCCGTTGTGTCGTATCACGAGGGAAACTATAGCACACAACGACTACGTCGTATACGCTGGCCCGTATAATTAACTTTATGTAACGATCGTTGAAAGATCGCTGAATAGTCGCGTGTTATACTCGTGTATTGATTTCTTTTTTTGCTACTTTCTTTGTATACAATAAACGCATACTTATATAGATATATACATATAAATAAAAGTTTAAGTAATCGTTAATCCATTTTTCGATTAATAATCCAGAAATTATGATTACTATATATTCTGGTATAAACGAGAAATTCGTTATGCGTTCAATATCGATAATCTTACCTTCTAATCATTAAATGTTTTCCATTTACTTACACAAGTCAACACGAATGTCATTCTATTTTTCTTGGCATTCAGAAAGGAACAAAGGTAGAACGACTTGTGTCAACTTGTGTCACCAAATGAAAAGCAATATTTCGGAATTATTTTTACATGTAAATGCGGAAGATTAAACATGTTTATTGACTTATGAAGATCAATATATTTACATACAGCACGACATAATGATAAGGTTTCATTCATATAATAAGATTTTCATCGCCAAATTGTCATTTCGAGTATACATCAATCATATTTAATCTCCGACATGTCGAATGATAATAGAAAACGTGTACGAAAAAATACATAAATCAGGCTGCTATTAATGGTGTATCGTAGACGATTGGCGAACATAATAAACGTACAAGCTGCTTTGAATCCCACAGAGATTGATAATTGGACCTCACAATACGAGCTTTAGTTCGAATCCTCTGACTCTGGACTCTACCTTATCAAGTCTCTGGACCGAGGTGTCCAGAATAGCTCGAGGTAACGAGACAATCTAGAAACGCGATTTGGCTTAACGACAAGAGCGATTTCCAATCACTAGTATACAACAGAAAGAGAAAATCGCATGATCAAATTACCGGGATGCTCCAGTTATCTCTAATGAAAATTCCAATAACGATTTTATCCTCGTTATGTCAGCTAGGAAATTATAATTGTCTGTATATCGATTTAAATGTAAGAATGTACAATATCTCGAATCTTTTATTATATCAATAATCCAACAATATATCACGATATCATGTAATTTAAACAATCAGTATTATTTAATTGTTATGTTAACACGATTTCGCGAGTAGATTAAATTTTCTCATACGTTTTGCAATTCTTTTTATGTACTAGTATGTTTTCAAAACGTCGTTTATAGGCAAGCAAATAAAATGCAGATTATCACAAATAACACGAAATTGAGTGCTGACACGTGAGAATGTACATAGTAAAACAGCGTCGTGTCGGACCTGCCACTACGACCCCTTCATCGATGTTGAAAGGAACCACTGTGGCCATAGAGTCAGAGGATGAAGACCTCAACAAATGCCGAGATTTGGTTGCCGGATGATGGATGTGATCTAGCCTGAAGGGGAAAACAGTCCTGGTAAGCAAAAAGAGCGACGCGACGTGCAATAGGAGGGAAAGAGAAAGAGAGGGAGACAAAGAGAATGAAAAGACGACACCGATGATGGAGATAGAATAGATGCAGGAAAGATGTACGTGCATGCAGGAGATCGATAAAAGAAAAACAAGGAACAAGGATTGGCACTGTGTCGCCAGAGATTGCACGAAATTGCAAAAGACGAAGAACCTCTGCAGAAAGAGAGATTCCGTCGTGTCTCGCGTCATCAGGAGGAGGATACGTTGTGCTGTCGACGGATGAATGCAATTTTTCACGGGTGCTATGAGGGCGGAAGACTGCCGGAAACCGGAAGCGGGATCGGCGAGTCCGCGTAACACGCGAAAGAGAAACAAAGCTCCGGCCGGACGCACGTCTCGTGCGTGTATTCGCGAACAAAAAAGTACGGTCTTATCTCACTCACGACGGAGAGAGATTAATGCCGTTTGATGAATCGCGATGTCCCTTCATGCGCTGTCGCGTATAATTGCGGCCATTCTTCACTCCTTACACCAGTAATATCTGTGCCATATCTATTGCATATTTACCTCTGTACGACAAAAAATACTGAATGATTCGATTATACCATAATTTTTATTGTTAATATAATTGAACATTTAATATAATTGCGACATGTTCAACGTAAACGATCAAATTCGATAATACATTAATTTCTCTAGCTTGAAAAGAATAAATCAATTCTTCAAATTAAATATCTATTTTTTTTCTTATTAGGCTTATGTTCTTCACCCAGACAAAATTTGACCATGATCTTCTTTAAACTGGTATTACTTCTTTAAACAGGTATTACTAAGTAAAAAACATGTAACATGGTTATCAAGACGTTTATTAAAATTCAATTAATCTAAAGCTTAAGTGAAACATGAAATTTTGTAGAATATTTTAAATTAAGCTGTCCCCTTTGATCCAAATTACATCAACGAAATTGTCCAAATTTCAAATTATTAAAAAATGTTTTATCACAGAATAGTTAAATAAAAATAACACTATGTTTATCACAGTACCTGGAGGTTATCATACTCTATCTTAATAATGAATGACGGGTTAACAAAAAGTACATTGTTACTAGGAAAAAAAACATATGTACAAAAACGTGAATGGTCAACAGGAAGGCGACAGGTGTACGATAAAAATGATGAAGATATAAAATAGAGAAGAAACAGGCAATGGCGTAGATATTACATCAAAGGCTACATCGTCAGAAGCGGAAGTGATGCTTATTCAGTTGGAAGTTGCGGCTTACTGGGTCTGCAAAAGATAAAAAAAAAGACAAAAAGAAAGAGAGAGAGAGAAAGAGAGAGAAAGTTGAAGAGGTGGAGAGAGATAACCTGCTGTGCTTGTGAACAGAAAACTAAAGAGGAAGCAAGAGGAGGAAAAAGAGGAGGAGGATCTATCGGCCGGAAGGCGTAGATACTTTATCCACACTACCTACTACGACCGCGATAGATAACTCTCTAGAAAACTTAGTAAAACCACTTTAGTTTGCACATTGGTCGCTTATAACGTGATTCTACCCTTCCATTCGGAAGCTTCTAATCATGATCTACGACAGACATTACGTATCTGTAAAAAGTAGATTATTTTGTTCCGTAATCCTTACAAAAAAAAAATCGTACAAATTCATGCTCATATATATATATATATATCTGATATCTGCGAAATGATATATCTAAAAGAAATTTTCCTTCAACGTTTATGTTTAATAACGTTTATATAATCCAACGCAAGTTAAAAAGGATGAAAAGAAAACAAACAAAATGCAAGAAGAGAAAGGGAACCGAGAGAACACTGTTGTATCGAACACAGTCATAAGTGAATAATTATTATTATATCGCGTGAATATCCGTACGGTTGATGTAATTAAACGTCCAAATGCAGCGTTAGATTCGAACTGTCTAAAAGATCGGAATTTCCGATAGCTCGTTAAAACGCTGGTGGTGCGTTCCGAGAGAGGCGAAACGAGAGCAAACGCACTCGACTGTATACCGCTTATACCGCCCAGCTGATGTTGCGAGGCGTGATTAATACCGAAATACGAATGACTTTATTCATGAGGGACCCACGCCTTGTTATGCAGATCAAATTTATGGCTAAATCATATGGTGCCCTCGCGGTCGTCAACGTTACTCTCTTCGCATTTCGCTCGCGGCGGTGGTGCGAAAATCGGGCTAACGAAGCTGAATGCGAATGCGAGGAAGAAAGAGAGCTACGCAGACAGGTGGCTACATTATGAACACGCCTTAAAGTAGCTTTCTAACGGACGCACTGCAACACCAGCTCACTCTCCCATTCTCTATCATTCTCTTCCACTTTGTCTCATTGTTTTTCTCTCTTTCCGCCTTTCCCGTCTGTCCTCTTTGTCGCCTATCTCTCCCACCGGTACTCTACGATATGTCCATCTCTCCTCGTTTTCGCTTGTGCCGCCTTCATCGTTCTCTATCCGGCTCGCCGGCACGTCTGCCCATTCTCGGACCAGTAGTGAGATAGACGTTTATCTCTCGTTTCTACAAACTGTGCTCGCTCGTGTTGCAAGGCAGGGGAAATTCAGGCGATCGATAGGATACCGCATCAGAATCACTCACAGACGAGCGCTCATTTCTCTCGCATTCTTGCTGCTGACTGTAATGTTGCAACGAGACGATCGCCGTTTCTCACACGTTGTGTTCCGTATTTTCCGGTGTTTTTTCAACTATTCGCGATATTATACTTCTTTATATATATCGCAGATTCTTAATTTTAAAACTTGTACAGCTATCTAATTAATATATTATATTACACGTTAAAATTATAAATATTTATAAGCAAATCCTAGAACCTTTGTTCAATCATAATATCGCGTAATTCTGAGTATCATTTCGCTTAATTCCCTATTATAATTAATTTATATTTTTCTCATCTCTCTTTAAGCCATACTGAACGTTGATAAATACCAATCATTTATCAGGGAGCTCGGTATGCTCTGTCGGAAAATATATAATTGCGAAAAACCGGTCACGCCCTTTCAACCGGTTATTACGCTAACGAGCCCTCAAAGGTAGAATATCCAATACATTAAATTGAAATTTATCATCAGCACCGCCGTGCTGTCAGTATCGTTGCATTAAACGATCGTGGCGATATAACGACGTTATTTATTACACTCGTGATACCCAATTGAAGAGGTAGTAGTCTTTGCGATGTTAAAACGAACGGACTTCTTTATATGTCTTTTTTAGATATAAAATTGAAGTAAAAATATTTATTTAAGGATTCAATTGAGAGTATATTAAGCGATTACTCACCTTCATGTAGTTTCTCCAAGGTACCCTCAGCCAGGACTCCCGCGAAAAAGAAGCAGAACCACAGCAAGCCGACCATTCTTCTAATTCGATTTCTTGACGTATCCATTCTGTTAGCACTTAGATACTGTAACAGAAATATAAATTGTTAACTCATGCAGGTTAATAATATAAATGTAAACATATACAATTGTATGACATATCGCTCATTTGTTATAACAACTCATTTGATACAACTAAAAAAATTATCATTTTTTATAGTTGCTCGCAAGAAAAGAACGGAAACATAAAGAAAAAAAAAACTTTAAAAGTACATTTTTTTCCTTTATAATCAGCTATTATATCAAAACTATATTGCAAAAGAATAAAAAAAATTACAAAATTTTAATAATTCGAAGTATTGAAACTTATATTTTCTGGAAAACTTTTTTTTTAGTTATATTGTTCACACAGAGAATTTTCTTTTAAAATTTATCCTGAAAATATGGTAGTGTGATACAAAACAATATTATATATAATATAATATAATATAATATAATATGCTTCAATAAAATTAATCAAACTCATTTTATACTTTATTGTAGTTTTATTAATATAAATGAGAGATTTACATTAAAATTCTTCGAAATATGTTGTCCCATTATCATATTTTCAAGAAAAACTCTAAGTAAAAATTCTCTCCGTGTTGTTATAGCAAATGAGCAATATATATTGCATAACATTCTAATGAAATAATATCATTTTTATAATAATACAATATACACTGAGATAAATGTTTTGTATTATATGTAACTTACAGAAACTTTTTTACTTTTTAATTTTAATTTTTTGTTTTAATTAAATTTTAATTAAAACAACACAACATACATACATTAAAAAGTAAGAAAGTTTTTGTAAATCACATATCATATAAAATATTTGTCAGTATATGATATAAAATTTCGTTTCTACAAGTTTCAACGCTTTTCACGAAAGAAAACGCTTCCCCAACTCACAAGACTGGAAGTCTTGGAGAGACGAGGGAACAAGTTCGGGCGCGACAGATGCGTCTTAAAATACAGAGCGCAGCACGATTAACTGGATTATAAATATATACTGACGTCCGCCTAGAAAAGAGAGGCAAATCGATAGTTGGCAACTGGCCAAGATTCTCTGTAAAGTATTGCGCGCGCGTACGGGCAATTAAGGGAACGCTTGATAAATCGCGAATACATGGTACATCAAGAAGAACAAGTTTTTGGACATGGTATGTAACGGCGTAACGTAAGCGTAATGACAAAACGTTAACGGGAATGGTGGAGGTTGTTAACATCGAGCACGGGCAAATATGTTTTTATCGTCTTGCTTCTCGAGTACGGCGAGTACTTCGGCGACGGGCAGGAAAGTTCCGGGGAAGTTCGCGCTGCAGTATCAATAACCAGTTTTCCGAGACGAAAAACTATCCGAGTCTCTTGGAACCGCTGGCGGATATCCTTCCAGGGATTCTCCTCCTTCCTCTGGCGTAGGAACTGTGGAGCTTCCCTCGCAAGCTTTTCTTATACGGCCGCTCGCGCACGAACGGGAGAGGAAACAAAATAACGAATGGTACTAATAGAGCGTTCTTGGTCTCCAGAAAACTTTTCTACTGTGCCGCTGCAGAGCGCTGTAGCCACGGTATTGGTCGAGTAGTGCGTCGTAAATCAAAAGTTTCTCACCTACAGAAAGAGAGAACGCGAGTATGTATATAACGTTACTGTGCGCAATAACTGTGTTCTCTGGCGCTTTTTTTTACCTACAGTTTGCAACAAAAATTCAAACAAACGATACTAAATTAAGAAGTTTCATGAAACTGGTGATGATCACTACGAAGTAGCTAACATAATTATTGAGAACGAAATGCAGTGTAATAAAATTACAAGTTTCGTGTAAGTTTCACATAAATATGTTAGTCTCATCTCAACAATATAAACACAACAATAAAAATATATAAATAAATAATTTTTGCAATAATATCGTACGGTAAATGGTTCGAGCTTGCATAATTTTTTTTTTTAATTCGATATGCGTGGAACGTAAAGTAATAAAATGCAGAGATTAAAGCGCACAACGGTAAATTTACTCTTAATTATAATGCATCTGCTCGTATAACAGAACGGTGAAGGGAATCAAATGAAGAGAAAATCGAAGTACCATCTTCAGAATTTCCCACCGGTATTCCCGCGACTCAACGTTCTCGGTTTCTCAGGTCTTGAGTGTGCTTTCGAGAAGCGATGCACTCATGGCATACTAAAACGCCTCACTCAATCAGTTCAGCTTTACGCAAAGCGGCATTTCTAGGACGCTCGTCCTTAGATCTGTAATTTGCGCGATGCCCTCAAAGCCACCGGGCTCAGCTGTCTCTGTCTACTTTAACGATTTCAAGTACATCTAACCGGACATTCCTTTGGCCGCTTACGGTCCGTAAGACTTATCGACAAACGCTATACTCAACGTTCACGCACAGAAGAGTATCTACGCTGTATCGGAAAACGATTTCTAAGGATCCTTTATACTAAAGATCCTTTATATTGCTTGCAATGTTGACGAGAATTACCTCGTAATGAATAATCAAGATGAGCGTCATTATAATTACTATTAACAGTTGAGAAGATTACAGAAGTAAATAATTCACGTAAAGTTATCTAAAAACAATCTAAGAGTACTCAAAAAGAGCCGTAATTATAAGTCTTTAAGAATTATGATATTCTGAGACGCCAAAGAGTCATTTTGAAGTTACGATATTTAATTACTCCGGATACAGACGATCTTACTGATAAATTTATAACTCGTGTTAATTGATTAATGGAATCGCGACTTTGACGGGTAGTAAAGTAATTGGGAAAGGATCCGAGGCCTCAGGCAGAACGCCTTGAGCAGCAATGGCCACTTAGCCACATTGCAACAGGCATTAGCGGTAACGAAGTTAACGAGAGCTCGGTTAAACCGGTTTAGAGGGCACGAAGACATGCCAGGGGGCGAGAAGCCTAAAATCCGGCGGTCTTCAGCTAAGCCCGTCTCCTTGTTGGAATTAGTAACTTCTACAGTGATCTTCCTTCATCATCTCTACTTTCTCTTTGTATTGAACGGTTTCTTAAACTAAAAAGTCTTTGGTAAATAATCTTTTCGCGATAATATTAAAGATAATATTAAAGCGTCCATATGACAGTAGGAAAACTGTTAAGATTCAATAAATCTTTTGATTGCACATCTATATTGGACCATGCAATGGTCCAATTCAACAGTTACCTCTACTTTCTGTGTATGTCTGGATGTATATTATTGAATGCAACCCTCATTGAATATCTGTTGACGTTTACATAGAGATATGACTCGTTGAAACTAGATAGCCCAAGTTTTTAATTTGCTCGATTCTGATTCTTCGTCTAGTGGAGTGGATACGAGGAACCTCTCCGATTTCAATTTCGCCACGGAAGAATCCCCCTCGACTCAACCCGTTATAGAAATGCCGGACAAGAGGGAATCCTCGAGTGCACTCGAGACTGAAGGACGCTGAGGATCAATATTTATAATCTAGATTCTAGACGGTCAGAGGTCTGCACCGTCCGTGCCTAAATGTACTAAACAAGACCGACAGTCAGTTTGCCATGTTCGAAATTTTTAGATTGCCACACTACAAGTATTGCATCACTACAATGCACAAATTACGTAAAATTTCTTACGTATCTTCACTATTAAATTATATATAACTTATAGATGATAAAACTGACATTTTATTCAATTGCTTATCGAAAACACTGTTTTTATCGTTAGACTTAACCGTTTAAAGCCGCCGACGGCGGGAAATGATCAGCTTTGCTCTCTAAGAACACGCAGGTCCCAT
>Ga0157364_1002713_pt1 | contig 16747 bp, 3 predicted proteins | sample AttsexASBM2_FD_111476 | JGI IMG/M metagenome (GOLD analysis project Ga0157364, IMG submission 111476) | Fungus gardens microbial communities from leaf cutter ant in Ribeirão Preto, State of São Paulo, Brazil - Atta sexdens ASBM2 | ecosystem: Host-associated > Fungi > Mycelium > Unclassified ... | reverse complement strand
TTATGATCTCAAATTATTTTTACTTTTGATTGTTTATTATTGTATAAACTGTTTGTGACATATTTATACTTTACATATTATTCGCAGATGAATGGCATAAAATAAAAATTAGATTACATGAAGATTCGATAGAATTTTGTAGATCTTTAATTAGTCGCGAACGTTTTTAATTTCCGTTGAGCCTCCGATACGCAATCGCTTATTGTGCTCGCGTAATCACGATTCGTTACACGTCCATGCAACAAAAATCATACAATGCGATTCGCAAACACGAGAGAATGTGCTGCGTCACGATTGCCAAACAAGTCATCGATTGCACAATCGTGCTCAACGACCCTCTAATCATGTCTTACGGAAGGTGTCGCGAGAAAAATTAAATTAGAAAAAAATTAGAAAAAAAGGAGGAACTCTCGTACTCTTTGAAATTTACGGTTTCTAGTGCAGGCCTGATAATTACACGATCCGCATCTTTTAAATGATTGGAAATGTGTGATTGGCGGTCGGTGACGGTTCGGTCCGATTGAGAATACAAACATTTCTCGCAGATTATATCGTGCACACATTGCAGCTCGCTGATAAGACAGCGGCTATAAAGAGGCCCGATAAGTTCAGCTGCATGATAAGAGTAATGAATTATTTATTAGTATTGGCGATTTTTTTCTATTTATACGTCTACTCCGCTTTGGTGTGCAAGAACACTTGCAGCATCAATATATTTAATGAGGAGACTCTTGTAAAAATAAAATCGATCTTAAAACACAGTCTTAGACTGAAGATGGAGTACACGATATCACAAATTGAATTGGAGTAATTTAATATTATTGCTAATAAGCATCTTTAAAGCACTATTAAATAATTAAATAATTTATTGCAAAAAATATCACCTCACCTCAAAAAATATCACTATCGATTAAACTGATTTAAACCGATTAAAATTAATTTTATATTGTGGAATCGTCTAAGTCGTTCGCATGGAATTCGAGAGAGAGGTTCAAACTCTGACTGAAGAAATATTTTTCGCAAAAAAATTATTTACACTTATGAATTTTATATAAATTAAAAAATTAAATCTTAAAATACAGTTTGTCAGTGTAATTTTTTGCACGATTTTTAAGGCAGCGATGATTCTTTTGATCTCTTTTAATCTATCTCGCATTATATAATTGTTCTGTTGGGGATTATTATTCTGCTTATAGTTATGATTTGAGAGGGAAATCAGCGAAAGATGAGCGAAATAATTGCTAATTAACGTTCAACTCAGCATAATTTCAATTACTTAACGCTTGATTAGAGGAGACGCGTTACACACTCTCGGCGACAGTTCGCGATTTCCTTTCCCTCTGATTTACGCGAGTCATACATTCTCACACCGACAGCTTTGAACGCTGCATATGTGGCAATCAAATCAATTATAGGCAGCGAAGACGATGATGATTCGTGCACACAACAGCAAGCTACAAATCAACTTCGTCTCACGTTCGCGAGGGTATATTCTTCACGAGAACGATGGCGACGGCGCGCGACGCAAACCCAGAAGTCAGACAAATATTTGCTAGTTATGTCCATGCAATTTTCACTACGGAAAATCCCGCATGCCTATCTTCAATCATCGATTGCTCTGTTAATCCGTTCATAATATCAAAACAAAATTCCCGCAAACGCGAGAGCTTCGAGTGACCCATTGATCCAACATTTTTAAAATATCGTCAAGCCTTCCACGAAATTATAATACTTTTTATAAAAGATAAAACGAACTCTCAATTTGATTAACAATCGAGATCCGATTATAAGTCCAAGAAATTTATCGATGACGCACATCTTATAAGAGTCATTTGCTTTATTTTAATGTATTTGATTGCGACGTTTTCTTTAATCTCCATGTAATAATTTTGAACATATTTTTTTTTTGTTTTTATTAATTATTGTGGATGATTCAAAAAACAAGAATCGAAATATCTAACTAATTTGTTATTTAATAAAGAATTTGAATTCGCACACAAACATGTATTGGCTCTGATTAGCAATTGTATTTTTGTGATTTATATTTTCATTATCTCATTTATTATTATTTTCTTGTAATGTATTTCACTAAATATGAGACATTTCCTTGAAAAACACATTGAAAAAATGATGTATCAATTTTAATTGAAAATAATCTTGTTGATATAACAATAGATATTAATAAAACAAATAAAATTTCATTAAAACAAAAGCATGATATATTTGTTTCATTAATAGTATTATTGAATTAATAAAATTATTTTTAATTAAAATAATGGTGTCGATATAACATAATTTTTTTCAATATATCTTCATGAGCTACTCTTGAGATTTTTCCTTCTGATGTTTAGTTTAGTCGGAAATTAACTGTTGCATGAGTTAGTATTAATATTAATATTAATATTACCATTTATGAATTGATTCTTCATAAGATAAACGTAAATATATCGGAAGATTTTCAATAATGCTATTGAGGATATCGATAGTGAGAATGACTTTTGTAAACGAAAGAGTCTTCGATTGTATTGCGTTTATCAATTGTTAAAATTGCACGTTGGAATGTGACGAAGAATTTCGTAATCGGCAGTCGAGTTTTCAAATATAATCCTTCGCGGAATAAAAACATCATCGGATCATTGATGATTCTTCAACACGATCGCGTTTGAGTATCGATCCGATGTCTATGATCACGTCCGTATCACGAAAGTGACTGATGGAAATAAAGCTGCACGTTGAGTTCTAAATAGCTGATCGTTAGCCTGAACGTGCCAAAATTCTCCACGTGGCACGTATTGATTATTTTTCGTCCTCTGCATCATTGATCCGCCAATTTAATCCACGTTTTTCCATGTGACGCAAGCTCGAATCGGAAATAAAACCGCGTAAGATAGAATGGTTGTTAGCATTAACAGCGATTAGCTATATTTTCCTATTAGATAAGAGGACAGATTAGGACAGATGTGCTTTAGATATAAATTATTTCTACTATTTCAGAAATGACGTTACTTTGCGAATATGAAACTGTTGCAACATTATGCAATTTTAGCCATGCTGGCGAGAAGTTTATAAAAATGAAAAATAAAATTGTAAAAAATAAAAATAAAGATTTATAATAATTATGCATCCGCGACCTAAATTATGAATGTTATAATATGATATTTATTTCTGATTACTCGATCGCTTATCAGTTTTACAGTCGATTTTAATATCGCTTTAGAAATAACGATAACGAGTTGAATTATTCAGTATAATTGTTCCCTTGCTTTTTCATTCATATACTTAAATATAATTTATTTTGATCTGCTTGAAGATAAATTGTGCTCATGAATCTGAGATTCCAATTAAGCATACGAAATGATATTATCTTCGCAGTGACTCAGTGTTTTCCTTCTTACGAATATCTGATATAATCAGAGTTGTTACATACAACAATCAGACTGAAGGATTTACAATTATAGCATATAATTTAGTCATATTTTTCGCAAGATTTAAGCAAAAAGATATATTTCTTCGGAGATAGATATGTATAAAAATATTTTCAGTAAACGATGAACGAGTTAGGACAATACTTTTTGTAGAAATAGCATCTTGAAAACCTGCCAATTTTAAATATTAAATCTGTTTGAAATTTGGGATCGTTTTTAATATTTATGACCTAAGCGTAGCAAATGATTCTTACGAAGAAAACGACACATCCGACACGGCAATAATCCATTTAACTTTTGAGTCCGAAGGTTAGAAGTGAATCATACGGTTTCATATGTGTAGTGTATGTACATTGTACAGATGTGTATGTGCAGATGTATGCTTCATTGGAATAAAACTCGAGATGTTCATTTCTTGAATTTATAATTATTTCTCCGTTCTAGTTATCACAGTTACCGAATCACTGTTATTTCCAATGACTCAATTAATATATCAATTTAGCATTCATTAAGGCAAATCTCAAAAAGCTAAAATTAGTAAAAGAAAAATATATCTTTTTTTAAGATAGGAGACATCTCCCGAAAAAACGAATTTCTGTTCGGTCAAATTAAAATACTGCTACTGAAAATCGCAATATAATTGCGATATTCGTAATCAGAAAAGTCGTTTACAAATCTCTACAATTTTTGGAAAAAAAGATAAAATGGAAATTTATTCTATCTGCATTATTCATTTAATCTAAATTGGTATAAATGGACATAGTCCAAGGTGTAGTTTAATTAAAGATTTTTTCGTTTTATTTTAAAAGTAAAATTATAAAGTTTATTATATATTAAGAGAAAGGTTTCTTCGATTTAAGGAAATATTTCTTTGCTATATACGGTTAAAGAAAAAATTTCTTTGACTTGAACATAATTTCTTTGATTTAAACCTTTTTTTTAATCAAACAAAAGAATTCATTTGATTTACACGATTTGTGCACGTTTTTTTATATGTTTTTATGCGCTAATCATTTCACAGATATATTTCAAACTAATCTGATGGGAACATATTGAAAATCGCATTAAAATTTTTGTCGAAATGTAATCTTTGATAGCAATTGTCAATATTTTCTCAACAATTAACTTGAAAGTAACGTTTGCAAATGATTCAGCACATCAAAAAATACGAAAAAACTATGTAAGAAAGGTTTCGCTTTCAGTCCTCGCTTAAGCTAAAATTGACTATTTCAATATTCTAGACAATGAATAAAATAAGTTAAAATAATTTTTACCAAAGCAATGGAATTTTTCTTATGCATATATTTTTTATTTTCTTTTACGTTCTGAATTATTTGCAAATGTCAATTTCAAGCTAAATTGATAAGAAAATATTGAAAATTGCAGAGATCAGATTTCAACGGAATTGTACTTTTAATGTAATTTTCAATATGTTTCTATAAAATCAGTTTGAAATAAATGTTTATAACAAAAAGTTCAGCACAAAAAATACAAGAAAAAATACAAAAAAATGTGCACAAGAAAGGTTCTTTTAGAATGACTACAATACCAAAAAATCCGGTATTGTACGCATTCCTTTACCAGCTCCAGCTTAATTTTCCTTTATACCTGACCTTTTAGTAACGTTTCCTCCGGTTTAGGGGGAGGGGGATGTCGTACCTTCTACCTGTCATTCCGTGCGGTATTTTAACACAAAGTCTAAGGAGAAAATTAAGGAGAAAAGATGTTTCTACCCTCCTACTTGTCTCTGAAGATTTCACCAATAGCGTGTTATCTCCACGCCCTTAGCTTATTCAAGTTTCGCGCCTCCAGTCACAATTTTTGCCGCGCTGCATTTTGATTAGCCGAGCGGCTAGCATAGCGAACTCGTCCGCCAATCGGAATTCCGATTCGTTTGTCGGCCGCTCGCCTGTCGATCCGCTGTTATCGGAGTAAGTATTTGCGGAGCAGCGAGAACAGCCGGTCGATTACACAAGTTTCGTCGTCCCGGCATAACCCGCATAACCAGTGTACTTCGTACCTCGCGAAGACTTAACCTCGTTTTTTCAGTCTCGAGTATTATTTGCCATCCGTGTATGTCGCTCGTCGCCTTTGCCTCGTGCGCAATCTTGTCGTCATCGTCGCCGTCGGCCGTCGTCGGACCGGCGTAAAGTAGAGAACGCAGGCGCGTTTCTCTCCTCGGCGCATTTCGGCGTCTGTACGGAACGAGTTGCGAGAGTGTAGAGGAGCGGTAGCGAACTACGCGCGCGCGCGCGCGAGAAAGGACAGTCCGTGTTATCGCGCCGACGCCGTCGTCGACCGTTGACGTTCGTCGTTATCGTTGTTCAAGGAGCGTTGCAAACCGCGTTCCTCATTCTCGTTCCACGTGCCGAGTGTGCGATGAACCGCGACAGCGAGAACAGGGGACGAAATGGCCACGTGCTTGTGTGGGAACAGCCTGGACTCGACGAGGAAGAGCGGGAAAGAAGAAGAAAAAAAGGTATTGTGTCTCTCCTGATCGCCGTTCCACCGGCCTCACCGACGCGATACGGAAATTGCTGATCCGCCGATTTTTTTTTTTTTATTTGCTAAGCGAGTAAGAAGCCTCGATATTTCTCATTCGATATATTCTTTTCCTCACGGTATATTCTTGTCGCTATGCGGAGTTTTTGGACTGCTCTTTCTCGCGGACGACCGGTCGAGACAAACGTAACTTCGTCATTGACATGAATCTGCATAAAAATAGCCGATAGGCACGCGAAAGAAACGTCGAGCTAAGACAACAGGGAAAATTCCAAGATTCCTCGAAAATCTCGTCTTCCATTCAATTCGGAATGTGTGCCGGGCGGAATGAGATATTCGAAAGGACGCGCGATTTCGGAGCGCGACATGTTGAAGAAATTCTGATTTCATGCACTCCATAATTCTCGTTTCGCGAAATGCTGTAATCCGAGACGAGATATACTCGCGCGCGATGTTCGTCTCGATGGCGGCAGACCACGTGTTCGACTGTACACGTTTATGCTTCTCTCTCTCTCTCTCTCTCTCTCTCGCTCTTTCTCTCTCTTTCTCTCTCTATTTCTCAATTTTAATCTTTGTCTACTTTATTTTCTTTTTTCTTTATTTTTGTAATTTTATTTTAGGTATTTACTTTCACTTTTTTTATTTTATTGTTCAATTATGTATTGATTTTTAGCACTTGAGAGAATCTAAAGCGCTTAATAAATAGAGACGATATCTGTCTCTCTCTTTCCTTTCTTCTCTCTGTCTCTCTCTCTCTCTCTCTCTCTCTCTCTCTTTCTCTCAGCAAGATTTTCTTCATTCAATTGATAGATAAAGCGCTACTAGATTTCTGTTCAAAATGTGACTTTGAATCTATTATCAATATTTAATCGATTATCAAATTCTATCTATCATAATGATTCTTCTACTATTTTTTTCATCTAAGATTTTTTTCTAAATTTCCACAATCAGTTATTGCTTTTATTCGAACAGATTATTATACTAAATCTTACACTAATTTTTTTCCTTTTTCTTCCTTTCTAAAAATCATATCAATCAATATTTTTTATATCAAAACTCATAACATTGCTAATTATTATTTAACGAAATTTTGCCTTTTTTATTTGTACGAAGATCCTTCTCAATCTGGACCACATTTCTCATCAACTGCTCGTAGCGTCAATGAACCTTCAATTTATTTCTCTGTACCTACTCTATTTTATCTAATAAAGCAGACAGTTTTCTATTCATTTCAATACTTTATAAATATTACGGTGCGTCTCTGCTTCGTAACAGAATGCGTATAATTTAACGTCACATTTTACGCTTTAAATGCGGATATCTTGAATAAGAAAATTTATTTTTTATCTTTATAAAAGTGTTTTATTTGTAATTTTTAATTTGCAATGATATTAAATCATGCTGGTTAAGAGTGTCCATGTCTTGCAACGATACTGTTTCACAGTTGGTTGTCTAATGTTTACGCAATTGTAACGCATGTTGATTAGTTATTTGTCGATTTCCGCGAGTCTCGAAAAAGCTGACGCTGAAATTTTTTCTTACTTTTTTATCACCCACTTATTGCATACTTTTTCTGTAAATATTTAAATATCTGCATCGCTATTAAAATTCATTATATTTTACAATTTGTAGTTAATTTTATTGTTAAATAGCTTGAAAATTCTGTAATAATCTTTGCACGTATTTAATGTAATCAAATTTTATAGTAGCACTTCGGAAAAATCAACCGAAATATTTATTTCTCTAGAAGTGCTACTATTGTATAAAATTTTAAATTAACTATAAATTGTGCAATATACTTATAGATATCAAATATTCATATATCATATCAAATATTTAAAGAATTAATTATACAATAAATTATCACAATGCATTATGTTGAGTTCAACTCAGAATATAAGACAACAAATAAATTAATAATAATTAATAATAATTAATTTATATTATATATTATATAAGAGTTTTTATTCTCTCTCTCTCTCTCTCTCTCTCTCTCTCTCTCTCTCTCTTTCTGTGCGAAAAAAGAAACAAATATCGTTGAAATATCGTTGGACTTTAATGACCATTCATTTATTGTTAGACAAACATTTTTTCGTTTTAGGTCTCAAGGGATATATTATATATAAAAGATTTTCGTTTTCTTTTGATTTAGTCGACTTAGTCGAAAGAGATCTAATCTAGAAACTTTCACAATTATCATTTCTTTAATGCTCATATCTAATTGTAGAAATGTTCCCAACTTTCCAACATTCCTTTTTTAGAAATATGAAACGATTTTACAATACAATATTATACCTATATCGAAAGAATTTGTCATACTAAAAATAACTCGCAAAAAGTATGTGAACTGAATTTTATAAAAACGCAAACAATGTACTTAAATCTATAATCTGTAAAATGTACTACGATACGCAATTATTTAAAAAGTAATCTGACTTTATTAACAGAAGGGAATTATGAGATATCGCGATAAATTTGATGAATTTTATTAACGAAATATGTAAAATAATTATAAACAGTAATGTAATAATTATTATAGTATAAGCTAAGTAATACGTATATACGCATATACACATCAATAAAAAAACGATAATAATTAAATATCTTGTAAAAAATTATTCCACACAAATAATTCACATTATCGCAAAAAAAGAATTAGTTTAAAGAGCATCATTTTTGCTAAGCAAATTAAAGGAAAAAGCGCGGATACACGCGATGAGAGGCATGGCATTCATCGCCTCGATGATGACGCATCGCGAAACGGTCGCTATCTAGATAAGAGTACGGATACGAAGCATCCGTTCTTCCGCGGAACGCATCGCTCGTATTACGCATCTGTTTGTCCGAACGGAGAACTGTTTATTGTAATTACGGAAAAATTGCTACGGGGTTTTTTTCGGCGTACGTGGACTCGAGGAATGAAACTTCGAGAACAAAATGCGTTTTTCTCGCGATAGGTGACGTCAAGGCCGCCGAATGACTTGTGTATTTAGCCGCTATCACAAAAATAGTGTACAGCGTGTTGCACATTCGGCATGCGCAAAATTCTCGCGAGGGCTCATTACTTTTTATTTGCGGAATTTTCGATCAGTTTTGTTCTTTTCTATTAAAAAAAAACAAGTAAAACAGCGAATAATTGGGGGGGGGGTTATATTATATATAAAAGATTTTAAAAATACGAAAGAATAAGCGAAAATTATTTTTTAATTCTTTAAGTAGACTCTTTAGTCGATTTTTCACAGAATTAATTCTAACATAAGATTGGAAAAATATTGAAAGAATCAAAGTTTCGAGTTTGATAAAGTTTATTAAAATAGAGTTTTCTGTCGTAGGAATAATTTCTGCGTGAAAAATCGATACTCGCTATAGTTTATTCCATAAATATTTAAATTTAGATTTTAAACATCTATGAAAAAAGAGAGTACAGAATGTTTATGGAACGTTCCATGTAATGTTAATCAAAATTAATATATAATTGTTTTTATTCACAATTATGATAGCTCGTTGACTATCAAATTTATCTCTGTAAATACAGCAGAAGAGGCAATACGTGACCATAAATTACTGACGATGATAACAAAGTTTAAATTACTGACGATATTTGACCAGATCGAAGTTCAATCTTTTCCAAAATGAATTTCTGCATGAAAGATCGATACTTCTTCATAAATATATTCTTATTTTATTTGAAATATTTTTTTCAGAAATTTCTGTGAAGAAATACGATAATATATTTTATTTATAAAGGACAATAATATACATATAGATACGTTTATATATGTATTAATATTATTTTTAATTTTTGTTTTTTTATATAAATTAATATATATTATCATATTTTCGGCATACTTTCACTTTTTCGTAAACACATTGTGGATATTTTTTCGAGAATTTCAAATATTCCGTCTTTATATATATTTCCGAGAAAGATAGGCCTTTATCAGGTATTTTATTCTTATGGATACGTGACAAACTATGATACACTTTATATTATCGTTGATTGTATGACACTAATGCTTACGTGACACAAAAATTGTTTGGATTTCTGCCTAATAGATCTGCTATTTATCAATAATATTAACGTTTCAGTATGCAAAGTCATTTATTTCAAAATCGCTTTAGCTTGGATCATTAGTTCGAAATATATTGAAATAAACATTAATTAACTATAAAAAAATCAAATAATGTTCCGTATCTAATGAATACATTACTATGAATAGGTATGTATTATTAATACGAATGAAAATTAAAAATAAATATTTATTGGAAATCTCATGAAATGTTTCGCAAATATTTTCGGAAGTTCTTTAGCATTCGTCACATTTAATGTTAGACTTTTTAGCATTAGTTTAATATAGCCTTACATCAGGTGTATTTAAAATTTTACTTAACAAAATTTTACTTTCTTTAATTTTAATTTTATTTAATGTTTTTTAAAAGCCCCTTTATATATAAGATATCATCTTTCGTATTTTAAAAGCTCGCGTAATCATCGTGTCGATGTGTGTGACGTGCAACATACACATTCTTCTATACATATTACCGTTTCTCTCTAGAGAGAATATACATAAAATATATATTTTGCTCGCGTTTCTTTCGATATTGAGTATATACAGTGTTTACTGTACTATTAGGAAAAATTTTAAATTAAATGTATATACTATTATAAATGTCACGTTTAATGCTTTTAAGCAAATTTTTATTAATTGCATGAAAAAAACATTAATTACGTAAGTAGTATTGAGCAAATATATAGTTTTTAAAAATAATATATGTATACAATTACAATATTTTAAACTAATAGTCGCTTTTTTATTATTTCACTTATAATCTTTATGATGGTTTATTGTTATTGCAAAATTGTTATGCCATTCCGATTCATCAACCTCGATTATTTCCCTAAATTCACACCGTTCTTTTATTCTTTATTTTTTCATTATTTTCCCAGTCGAGTCTGGAACTCGTTCCATATGCACCAGCACAATCGCGCGATATATCGCGCACGCAATGCGTACTGGTGGGTAAACGACAATAGTGTTCACGCACGTCATGAGCAATCGTAAGACGCGTGTTCACGTGCAGGAGACACAACTCTCTTCTCTCTCTCTCTTTCTCTCCTCTTCACCACTCTTCCCTCTGCCAATTCTTTGCCTTTCCAACACGACGTCTCCCGTCCGACCTCTTGTCTCGTCTCCCCTAGTCGTTCTTTCGGCGTTGTACTTCTCTGTGTTTCGCAATACAATTGAAGACACACCGTTAACGCACACACCGCGATATTCTCTATATCGCTGTTTGCCGAAGCTATTTCTACCGAACTCAGCCACGTGCTCGATGGCTGATGACTACGAACGACGCTGTAGGCGCCCAGTGACGGTCGTCTTAGAAAATGATCGATCGCGTGTAGACTTGATAGATACTTATTTGCGATGATTGATAAATGTTAAATATGTTAATCCCTTCCGAGATCGTTTCCTCTTAATAGGCATTATTAGTCAACATAAGGAAAATAGCTTATTGCGAAGTTATTTTTGCAAACTAGTTCAAATGTTAATGGAGAACATTTAAGAGACTTTGTTATCGTATTATTTGTAGATAGATTGATGATATATTATTCTTTTTTCATCAAAAGTTCTGCAAATTATTTAAATAATTACGAATTTAAAAAAGAGATCATTGTGTTATATATTCTCAATTATGATTGAGGATCTATAAATAATACAATTCTTTAATTCCTAATTATTTAGATAATTCTCAGAACGTTCGAAGAAAAAAGAGATCCATCGAGTATTTTTTCAATGAAAAAAATAATTTGTTGAATTATTAATGCATAATGTAATTATAAAAAATAATTTGTTGAATTATTAATGCAGAATATAATTATACATACATAGATTATTTTTTTCATGTGGAAATTTACATTTTTATAAATATTTATAAAAGCTTCTCCTTGATAATGTATAAAGATAAAGATTAATGTCAAAATAAAGTAAAAATATGTGATAATAAATTTTGACAAAAATTAATTGGTTTCTTATTATATACTTTTTAAATTATATGCAAATCAATACATAGTGATCAATAGGAAAAACTATGTTAATAATGCGATGTAAAAAAAACATTACTCACATATGATTGATATTACTATCAGCATATCTTTCTACGCTTTTTCTCACGCGCGACAGAATGCATTGATAAGATTCTCATAGTAACCTTATACGACATCATATATCATCAATAGTGTTCTTAAACAATCGATAGTCTTTTTTTTTAACATAGCAGTGATAACTTCTTTTTTTGTACATCGACACAATTAGACGCATTTTGAATGCGTTAAGAACGGAAAATTAATCTAAACGACACGACGCGTCGAATATCGTCGAGTTTGCTGAAACACGATTCGGATGCCTTCGGCAGATTGTTTAGACCAACATGGCTGTCATGCCCCTCATGATTATATGATGTCTTGGTAATCTTTGGCATTCAGTTCGACTTGAGCTGACGCTGCCTGTTTCCCGACGCATATAAGTGCAGGATGAAGTGCAATGGCGCGGATTCTAGGAGGAAACTCGCGCCCTAACTATGAAAATGATATATAGAAGTTGAGCTGTGTATAAAAATAGGCACAAGTCTAATAATATCAAATAATACATGACCCCGTCCGATTTTTGTTAATTCCGTTCATTACATTGGTCTTTTATGATGTTAAAGATATTCGGTTTATTAATGCATCTTTAATTTTTTCGAATCGCGATTAATTATGTAATTCTTAGGTGATTGTAAAAGATAGGTGCGCGAATAGCGATATAAATAAAAATAGACATAAAAATATAATTTGTGTGATTAATTATAGATATAATATAGACTCTTTTGAATTGCTTTTTTGCTTTTGTTTGATTTCTAAATTTTTTTTTTTAAAGAGAAGACCATGGATGGCTTGTAAATAATAATCGAGCTGATTTTATTAGTAATATTTTGAAAATGCAGTTAAAAAATTTATGCATTATTAAGCATGTACAGACCAACAGCAGCATTTGTTATTTAGCTTTCTGCACTTATCACTGTATAATTAAGGATCTTACAATTTTCTTATTTCTATAAGCTATCTATTTTTATCGTAAAATATTATATTATATAATATCTGCATATAATGTCTGCATTATATATCATCTGCAATAATAAATTGAAAAATGTAAATAATTCAATCTTTTTTGATGTTACATGTTGTACAAAAATAATGGTTATTTGTCGTTCTCTTATTCGTTCGTCTGTATTTTGGCAGTTTCTCTTTTTCCTGGCTGTCATTTTCGAAATAATCGATACTAAGTACTGTCATTTATAAATATAATTGTATATTGCAAGGTGTTTAAGAACGCTTGTGAAATGCGCACGAAAGTACATTTGGCGATGCAAGCACAGATAAAATGTGGCTGGATTCGAGCCAATAAACCTTCCATCTCTTGGCCTTCATTCTCACTTATCAGCGAACATGCTTTGCTCTCGTCTTGATGGTTATTTTATCAATGATTTCACCCGCAGATTTTTGGCATGCCCCACGTCCAGATAGGACGTGGGGCATGCCAAGATAGGAAAATTCTTCGACCAACATATTGATATGTTAAATAAAATCATCGTCGATTATACTGTTACAGTCAAATTCTTACTCAATAATCCTTCCGATAGCTTGAAGTGAAACTTACGCAAGTTCAAATATGGCAACGATATTAAATCACATCATGCACGAGATTATTACCCTGTAAATAAAGGATATCAGAAAAAGAAAGATAAGAAAGCAAAAAAAAAGACAAGAATGTAAAAAAAAAGATAATTTTTATATAACACTCTCTCTTTATTAAATTTCTAGAAATTTGTAGTAAAAAGTAGAAATTGGAATTAAAATCTAATTTTGCAGTTAGAACTGACAAAATTATATTAATTTTTCGAACTTTAGTTAAAAATTAATAAGATATTTAATATTAGAAATCTAAAACTTATGGAAAAAGACAATTATTCAAACTTTTATAAAAGAAATGGTTTTAAAAATTTATCAGGAATATATTTTATTCTTACTGTAATATATTCCTGGAATAACGTCTGCTTAGCTGGTCTTCCCACTTAACTAAATCTTAATGAATAAATTATATAATAATGCGCTCTCAAAATCCGCAAAAAAAAATTTTTATGCTCATTTCGTTTAACTAAAAAACAAATTTTTGTCTATTAGTCAGCCCCACATTGATAACAACCAACTTAGAAAATTAAATATACAGGATTTATGCGCTTTCACATTCACATAGTTTCATAGTTTTTGCGCTGTATTCTTTAAGGCATTTCTCTTTTGGAGCAAACAATCATATTCATCCCTAAGTCGTTAAAAATTGCAAAATTACGCTAACTAAAAGCAAAATGTATTTTCGATTTATGCGCTACTGTTTCAAAGCAATTTCGATTTATGCGCTGTAACTCTTAAGGAACTTAGATAGTATAATTTTTGTGGATTTTGAGAGCGCATTATTATATAATTTATTTATTAAGATTTGATTAAGTGGGGCAGAAGGGGAGATCAGCTAGGCGGACGTTCTGGAATATATTATTCGTATCATAAGATCTAGACTATGACGTGACTACTGAACAGTAGAAAAAGAATTAAATGAAAGAAAGCTTATCATTAGAATTAATTGCGGGTTTCATACAAGGATGATTTTTAATTTAAATACAAAATTAAAAATAATAAAATTTCATATACCATGAATAAGCGAGGTATTAATAAATATAATCCTTGAACTTAAAGGAAAAAGAATTTAAATAATATATGAATGCATAATAGAAATTTTTTTCTCTAATATTTTCGGTATGTTTAAGAAAGCTATGGAAAATTATAACAATATCTACTTTTAGACTTTATCCCTCTGGTTAATCATTCTTTAGTTAATAATCCTACAATGAATTATTGACGTAATTGTTAGGTCAAACGCTTGATCTCAGATAATGGAAGATCGTTTTCGAATAACGCAACCTCACGTATTGATACAATAATTGATTCCAATTTAGCGATATGCGACTACAAATGCAAGAGGTCCATTATAAATAGACGCAGTACTTGCACTTTTTGCAATCTTGCGCAATTTTTCTCGTAAAGTTGCTAATTGTAAAGCTTGTGGGGAAGCGCATATAGAAAAAAATCGAATAAAAATGTTTCTTTTCTTTTATTTGATGATCGGCAATGTTTCGTTTGATCAAAAGAATTGGAAAATACATTTTAAATAAGTGTTCTTATAATTACTTACAACATTAATACTTACATACCTTATAACATTTAAAATCGATATAAGAGGTACAAAAATTAATTAGAAGAAAGATGTTTTTTACAATTATTGTGCGTAAAGTCGTAAATGATTCTCTTTTATAGCGAATAACATATGTATGTGATTTTTAAAAGAATAAGACATCACAGAAAAGAATTAAAAAAGAGAGAAACACATGTGATGATTTTAGATAATTTATGCGTGGGCTAGGAGAACTGATCAATTTAAATTGCAATGAGAATGTCGTCCGATGTCAATTGACTTAAGTTGGTGAGTGGGTGTCGAAATTTATTCCTAGAAACACTTGCGTGAATTGAAGCGAATCAATCCGGCATGGCGTTTCACCGATCTTTCGCCTCCTATCTCATTTTCCTTCATTTGCTCTTCTTTTTGTTTGCTTTCTCTCGGCGACGTCCAGGAGAACGCGGTGTAGTGTTAATCTAAGCGTGATAAGAGACGTACAAGTCGAATGTAATCGACCATGAAGTTTTGTAACATCGACTGAGAGAAAATAAAAGGAAAAAAAAGGTATCGTTTGTTCCGTGTGACGCAGAAAGAAGCGACTGTAATTACTAACATAATACGTAGAAGTTATGACAAAGCGTTCGTTTACATAGAGAGACATAATGAGAATAAAGAAGATAATCTGATATAAGGTATCTATAAGATATCTATAGATAAATGAGGAGACTGCTGTTTAAAATGTTAATAATTTTTAGGCTTTGAGAAAATCTCAAAAATTTCATGAATTGATAATTTTAATGATTTTCTTAAATTATAAAGTAAACTTTATTATAACATTTCAAAATCGCTTTATTACAAACATATTCGGAATTAAATCTTAGACTTAGAAAATTATAAACAATGAGAGAGAGAGAGAGAGAGAGAGAGAGAGAGAGAGAGAGATTGAATTTTATTGAGTAAATATATATCGATTGTAGATTTCTGTCAAGGAATTGATTTTTTTCATAATAATCATAAAGTTAAAAAAATTTTAGAGTCGATAGCTAAACTCAGCCCACGGAGTTCATGTAAGCGATTACGCTATCGATTATGCGGAGATATGACTCATGTACTAAATTACCGGTGATAAACATCACGATGGTAAACATACTTGTCTGGCAATCCCTTTAAAATGAAGTGCTCGTTATTCTTCACTAACATCGTTAGCTTCATTGTAGTTGACGATGATTCGCGTATCGTACAAAAGATTTCTCACTAGGATCAAATAGAATCGATTGCAGCGATTTAGACTGTGGGCACTCATTTAAAGTTGATTAAATAAGGCGAGATAAAGTTCTGATTCGCATAAGTCAATAAGAGTCATCTTTTCGAAGCAGCAATCTTTAAATAGCAAATATCTGGCGATCGCATATTTTCTACACAATTTATAGAGCCAAATATGAGAGAATCATTTATTTTTAACTTAGATTTTTTTCGATCTCTGTCATTGAAATAGATTTAATCACAATTTCTAGAATTGTGATATATAATAAATATATTAAAAATTATAAAATT